>Ga0209107_10000135_pt1 | contig 42843 bp, 42 predicted proteins | sample LakErihyJuly2011_2_FD_187460 | JGI IMG/M metagenome (GOLD analysis project Ga0209107, IMG submission 187460) | Freshwater microbial communities from dead zone in Lake Erie, Canada - CCB hypolimnion July 2011 (SPAdes) (version 2) | ecosystem: Environmental > Aquatic > Freshwater > Lentic >...
TCTCTTTTTTTTTAGATTTTTTTGTTAATATGACTATATATATATATATATATATATAGATATAGAAGGTCATACTAAAATATATATATAAAAAAAGTTGCAGGGGGGGGGGTCGGGGGAAAATTCTTACTGGTACTAAAAGTTGACTAAAACTAAAGTGTGTGTGTATATAACCTAACATGTATGTCATATAAAATCTTCCTGCTACTCAAAAGTTAACTCAAATATTATTTTCATGACTAAAAAAATAAATCATAGCATTTCATGTGCACGTTTTCACATCTGACATGTCTGTGGTGTACCTCCTCCTCGGCGGGCCTGATGCAGATGAGAAATGTAAACCGTATATTGGTGGCATAATCACCCCTGATCACTGTCATATTTTCAGCATCTACGACTTTCTACAAAAAGTGTTGATTGGCAATATGAATCGCACGTACGTAAAGAAGCTATGGAATACACTGTACCGTCAACACTCCCAGTTCATGTACGTCTCGGGAACCGTACGCTTGGCTGTCCAAAGCACCAAGATGAGGAAGACGCCAACCGCTGGCATGACGGTCGCGGGACTCCGAGGAGTTCTCGACGTCCTGGACAGCAATCATGTGACTGACGCAAACCGCAAGGTCCTCGAGGACATCTTCGCCCGCTACCATGCCGGTGACACGAGCATGCTCGTCTTCGTGAACCTCGATGATCAGGAGTATCCTCAAATCCCCCGCTTTTCCTACAATTTCCAGCCCCCGTCGATATCGAATGCGCCGGTTGTCTCGAGCGTCGTTGAGGATCCTGAGGATGGTGCTGAAGAACCAACTTGACTTCACTTCGACAGAGGATCATGTCATGTAGTTTTCGTACTTTTATTGAATCGTAGACATTAAATAAAGACTTCACTATAACTTCATACCCTCACGCCTCACGCCCAGAAGCTTTCCCACCGACCCGGCCTGTCGATTATACCGGTCATTGCACGCAAATCAGAGAAGAGATCGTGCACCTTGCGCAGTTCAGGGTGCTCACACGTTGGAATTTGCACAAGCCAGCGTGCTAAAAAACACTCGCCATCTTCCTGCAACCCAAAATGCGTTGTGACTTCAGTGTAATGACCGATAGAGCTGGTCATGTCAAAGTCTGTGATCTCGTTCTCAAACCACGGTATGAAAGTGCAATTGACGCCAGGTAAAACGCGTTTGTCTGGGTCTAGGCCAAATCTGCCGTTCCAGTAACAACCTGTACAGCAACATTTTGGCCCTTCGTCGGAGTCATTTGCCATGGCCAAGTGCTCTTGTAGCTTGAGATCGTCGTGTGCCATCCAGAAGACTTTGAGCTTGAGCTTGTCGATTGTACTTTTTTGCTCGAGTTTGACCGCATCGATTGCACGTTCTTGCTCAAGTCTGAGAGTCTCGTTTTCGCGGCGAAGCTCAATCAGCCTCGAATCGAAGAGCACCTTGCTCACGATCGAAAGTCTTTCAACGCCCTGCATAGGGCCAGTGGCGCACGAAAGATGGGCAGGATTCATATTACCGTCAATTTTTCGTTGTTACTGCTGACTTTACAAAAAAATGTCCGATTCGTTAAACTCAAAATTTTGAGTTTAACGATTCGTTAAACTGAAAAATTTCAGTTTAAGGAATAGAAAAAATAAGATCATTTCCAGCAGTTCTATGTCCGATTCCACTTCACATCAAGATGTCCGAGCTCCGGTTGAGGCTCGCGGCAGATGTGACTGTCAGGGCCAAGAAAATTTCTGACAGCCAAGTGTTTTCGGTATTTGACGTGATGAATCTGGTGTATCCGACCATGTCTGATTCGTGGAAAAATAAGAAATGGAAGACTTTGACCGAAAATTCGGAATTCAAAGATGAGCTTGAATTCACAGAGGAATACTTAAAGTATCAGGATGAGGATGTGACTTCCTATAATACAAAGAAAAGAAGATTTCGCAAAACCCCAGTCATGACAATCCAGGGACTGCAGCGGCTCCTGGTGATTTTGGGTGGTAAACATGCCGGCGAATTCCGCACGATCGTCTTGGGTGTGTTCACCCGCTACATGGCAGGCGATCGAAGCATGATAGAGGAGATACAAGCAAACGCGGCATCTACTGCCCCCATCCACCAGGCCTACCGCCAGGCGTTGGCCCAGGAGCCTGTGGTCGACGGGGCTGGTGCTAAGCGTCAGATGGAGCGTGAAGATATGTTGTTCGAATTGGAGATTCAGGAGAGGAAACTGGCCCTCGAGGAGAGGAAATCCCGCATGGGTGTGGAGTTACAGGAAAAGAACTTGCAGGTCGTACAGACCTTCTCCGGTCTCATGACATCCCTGAATCCTGACTGGAAAAACGACGCACGGTTGCGTCTCCAGATTGAGGACTCCATGAAGACCGCAATGTTCGGTGGTCAGCAGGCGCTCATAACCAACGGCGAGTCCCCTGCCACCTCCCGTAGCATCTCCGTCAGTCAGGTGGCACAGGAGCTCGGGGTGCGCCTCAACCACTCAGACTCCATCACGATCGGCAGGGCCCTAGCCTCGGAGTATCGCAAGGAGCACAGTGAGCCACCCTCGAAGCACCGTCAGTGGGTGGACGGCGCCGAGCGTGAGGTCAACTCGTACACGGAGCGTGACCGTCACTTGGTAGAGAGGGTCATTCTAGCACACACACGGAAGTAAAAACCAGCTAAATTAAAAAGCAAATATAACATGAGTGTGTAAGTGCGGGGTATAGTCTATAACTTATCAATTTGTTTAATAAAAAACAAACATATCAGTGTCAATTCAGACATCGTGGACGTAAACTGTAATCATCTCCTTGATGACTTTCTTCTGCTCCTCCTGAGTCAAAAGTTCCCACTCCGGGCGTGAGTAGCGGGGTCTCGCGTTGTGTGCAAATCGCACGCGGTGGACGGGCGCTTCATAGCGCACGTCCTTCAACTTCCAGAGTCCGTAGAACACGACCATGTACCAGACGAGGGTGACGACACTGCCGATGAAATCGACCATAGAGGCAATTGTCTCAGTGCAGGAGCACATAGTTGATACTAAAGATATGTTATATAGATCATGTCGTTTATATATTATTCAAATAATTTCTTCCAGAATGGACGCTGTGAGGCTCTGGTCGAGAAGTAAGATGTACGATCGAGTCTAAAAGTCTTGATCACTCAATAGTCTATAACTTTTCCTTATAGTTTAATAAAACTCGAAAAGTTATACGCTACTATCATAGTCAAAAATAGCATGAAACTTAATCTACGCTTGCATACATATCACCTACACTATGTATTCGGGCAACGGGCCCTCAGTGGCACGCCAGTCTTTCTTGAAGTAGACCTCCCTCATCCAGGTGAGGGCGCGTTCAACCGCCGCCCTTTTCACATCATTCCTCCAGACTTTGACATTGTCCTTCATGCTCCAATTCTCAGCGTTGGTCAGGAGTGCCCAGTAGGCGAAGTGGTCGTAGAGTGTCTCCATCATGCGATGGAGCTTGTGTAGGTTCTTGTGCATGCTGGCTCCTCCGTCCCTGAGGAAGTCCAAATACGGAGTCACCTTGGGTGGCTTATCGAGGCCAATGCCCTGGATCTCGTACAGTCCGACGATGTTAGTGATCTTATGGCGATCTTTCTCGGTGAGAATTGTATTGCCTTCGAAAGAATCGAAGGGCGTGATGTGGTGCATCAGTCCTCCCAATTCTTTGATAAAGAACTCCTTTGGGAGTGTTCCATGCTCATCATGGTTAAAATACTCATCCATGTAAAGGATGGGTATCTCATTCGTGGAAGCCCACTCTGTGGCTACGGTCTTCAACTCGAAGATGTACATTTGTAACGATAAAGTCAACATGCAACTCTTATATAATAATCTGGCTAAATATACACCTCAAATCATACAAGTTCATGTCATCTCTTTCATCTGACGCAAGAGCCTCTGTATTTTCCCCGGACAACGATTCAAATCCGGATCTAATACATTTCTATTGAATCCTGTGTACATTTGGTAGTCTGGCTGGCCGTCATTGCCTTCGTCTGCTGTCCATCCTCGGTACCATGCGTGTATCTTCCAGTTACCACCGACCACGCCTTCCTGCACACACTTACATCTTCGTAGGATATCTACCAGAACTTTCGCGTCACTCGCGCCTCGTCGTAGCGTCACCTCGTACTGGATAACATTGGAGTCTTTCCCGGATGGTATGCCTTTTAACCTCGTGACACGGGTGTCGAGGATGTCATCGTCCGTCCAGCGAGCGTCATGCATGAAGCTTTTGTCGAAGAGTTGTACGAATTTCTGCTCTATACGAGACTCGTAATTCCATATGTCTTTGGGATGCTGTGTCAGGTACTTGAACATAACGTCACATTCACTTTGATCTGGTATTTCGAAACAGATGTTTACGTAAGTGTGCATACATCTTCTATAAGATCCATTTATATAGATTTATATGAGATGTATGTGAACTTGGATATAGAGACTGAGCACAATATCTATGGTTTCATATTTAAGATCCTTCTGTACTTGTCATCTCATACATCATATAATGGGCAAAAGGAAGGTGTCTGTGCCCGAGGAGGACGACTGGTACAAGCCGGAAGAGCCCGTGGTATATCACGAAGTGGTGCCGACAGACCCTGATGACCTCACACGCCAAGTGTCTCGTGCTGATGGGTGGGTTTATGTCCTTCCTAGTGAAAATCTGAAGAATAAGTACAAAGCGGCCTGCACCCTGCAGGCTTTCATTCACAGGCAGATTTACAAGATGTGCATCACATCGGAGGTCCCCCGTAAGATGTAGGACTCTCATAGTCAAATGTGGTGTTTATTAATAAACTTCAAACCCTCTATACTCATATAGATTTCTCTGAGATGTAAGTCAACAACGGCATCAGACTCACAATCGAGTTGTTCCTATTAAATCCCAACACCTCACACTTGCGCATGAAGTTCTCGTCCGGAAATAGAGTCTCGATCTCTGTCGCCTCTACACGCTCGAATATCTTATCTGTATGCCTCTCCCCCCCATGTAGTGTACAAACCACAGTGCCACGGGCGGGGAACTTCTCGTGGTATTTCAGTGTGCTCGTTGGGAAGCATGTCATATCTTTCTGGAAGTTGAAGATGCTGCCGTACGTATTATAGCTCGCGTGGTCTGCGGGTCCCGTGAATAACCAGAAGCCCTCTGAGGCATGCATCTCGAAGAGGACACCGTTCATGCTCTTATGCAAGAAGCAGCCTCCGTCGACAAGGTGTACTCGACGTGTGACGAGATCCATGTCGATATCACTCTTCATTGTCATGGTGGTCGGATGCGCAGTACGTCGCTGGCCAGTGGGGTCCTCTGTATCAATAAAACACCGGACAGGCAGTCCCAGCACCTGCGCAATGCGTGCTGCGACGCGGTTGTGGTTTCTAAGGGTGGCTGTTCTGAACCATTGCAACTCTTCAGACTCTAGGAGTTGCTCGCAGGTAGTAAACGTGTTGCAATCTTGCCAAAGCCTATGAAATTCTTCGTCCAAAAAGTGTAGTGAACCAGACACCACTATGAATAATTTATGCTCTATACTATCCTTCGTATGCGGACGCACGAACGCGTGGTACAGACCCACTTTGCGCGGCACTTGCTCATCCCACACCTCTCGGTCACATGTGTTTTTTACGAATACAAGCTCGTCTTCGTTGCATGCCTCGTCGTCGTTGTCATCTACCATGCAGGAGAACGTGGGCACTCTCCCTGTGTGGCTCTTTAACTCCTCTATGATAGTATTGAGTTTTTGTTTATATTCCTCCATATTCTGTAGGATATGCAAGACCTTATCATTGAATGACTTGTTTACGTCATTATTTACCTCATATGCTACGATACAGTCGAAGAGATTACTGGAGATGGGAAGCACATTCGCCATGTCACAGCCGGCACCGTCGAAGTGGAAGCCACTGAGTTCCATTTTTTCATTGATATGCACGTTGGGTAGCAGTTCTATCTTGGTGTGCTGGGAGAGATGGAGGGCAGCATCGCATGCTCCACGCTCATTCTCTGTGAGAGGGAATATGGAATATTGGGCGCAGCAGCGTGAGTCCATAGAAGGATTGCTTCATTCATTTATAAAGAATATGTGGTAGTGTATAAATTAATCATCTCCTTGTATGGCAAATAGACAAATAGACTATTTAAGATGAAGACTATGAAACCATCTTCCTAATGGACGAATTCAATCACCTGTCTGTAAAAGATAAGAAGAATATAACCACCGTTGTTCTATACCTGGGTGCTGTCGTTGAAATGCAGGACTATTCACTTGCTGGTGAGGTAGCGGTCGTGTCGGCGTTAAAGTCTCTTGATGAGAAAGTGTCTTCACACCTTTACGAAAAGTATCGTGATGACATTCCAACTCTGCCCAACACTCCTCGAGATGGTACTGTCGAGTATGAACTCTGTAAGCTCGAACAAGTAGTTGGGAACGCGCGCATTTCGCTCAACAAGAACGAATATGACACTGAGGATGAGTGAATACGAGAATGAGTTGACTTACGTTTTGAATAAAGTTGACCATGAACCATTATATTCTACGGATAACTATTGTATGCATCTTACTTCCCCCTTCCTGTGGATCATCACAGTCACATGCATCATCTGTGGAAGGATCGTCATTACTCACTATCAATTTGTCTAGTAGCTCATGCACGTCATTCTTTGATATGTACTGCTGATATGACTGCATGAATGCTCTCAGTTCAGGATTTATGTGCTCCCATACGGCTTTGCATAAAGCAGCATCATTTTCAAGACTTGGTTTTCTGTTGTATGCATCATAGTATTTGCGGATACCACCAGGCATGGGCTTTCGATAACTTTGAATGAGTTTCACTGCAAGTTCTGTGCATGTGTTCAAGCGCATACATCCACAGTGTTCTTCACTCTCTCCCTTACAAAAGTCTCCTTCGTTCTCATGTGGCATGATAATAAGACAGTCCTGTTTAATATGCTACTGATATATTCACAATCATTCTCCAAATGATATGTGTCCCGATATCGATATGGACTGATATGTCTAAAAATATATGAGGTACCCCCCAGAGGGAAACGTATACAGTTTTTCACACAGAAATATAAATATAAGTGACTTAGACATGAGAGGTGTTGGTATACAGACATAGTAATTGATGCCCATCCGTCCGAGCCTTTCAAGCCTCCGCGCCAGCCCCGCCACCCAACTTCTCCAAGTCTGCGAGCAAGACGTCGAGGCGCTTTTCGTTCGTCTTCTTGACCATTGGTGTCCACCAAGGCTTTTCCAGTTTCTCGACCCTCCCCACCAAAGACTGCATTTTTCCTTCCATTTCCGCCGTTTTGGCGTCCGCAGCCGTCATTTTCGCTTCCATACCCGTCATCTTCGCTTCTAAGCCCCTCAATTTTTCAGACACACTGCTGTGCTGCTGGAAAAAATACGTCCTATCGAACCCATACGCCATCAAATGTGCATCGACCTTGTCCGTCAAACGCTCCACGTTGCTCTCCAATTTCGCCAGTCGGGCCTCTTTCCTTTCATGTAACCTCTCCGCACTTACCGCCGTCGACATGTCACATACAAACCCCTCCTTTAAAGTTAACCAACTAAATTCGACACACCCCATTAGGTTGGAGTAAAGGGGAGACAATATGATCGTTTATTTTAAACTCAAATAAGCGTATGGAGCACTTATAAGACATTCGCCCTTTATACCTGACGTCCGACCATCGCGTGAAGTCCCCCCCCACCCCACTCCCCCCACCGTGTGAAAATCTATGAAATCAATATATAACGGGCGTACCAAGACCTACATGGCCCAGATTCTTGACAGTGATGTGTGGTATGTGTGTGGATGGTTGCGAAGCTTCCTCAGAGACACGGAAGGTAGTGCGAGGGAGCTGAGCATCGCGTATATCGAGAACCTGAATGTTGAGGATGTGAATGGTATGGTCTTGAGAGACGTGCAACGAAGGCATCCTGATCGAGGGTATGTACTGCAACACATCCGTGCCTGGCCATTGACAGAACAGTTGAGACGGGTTATTGGCTCTCTTAGTATAAGAAACGGGAACCAACCGAATGTAGATGTCAGAAATAGAATGATTGCAGAAATTGATCGCACACGATCACGAACAGGACCACCTGGTCCAGATGAAGTTCATGTTGTGTATCCGGCACCAGGACCAATGGAGTCTAGCATGCGTTTGTCCGTCTTGCTCTCTCGACTGTCTTCTTTTATTTAAGGGAAACGTATACAGTTTTGGCATTGATGTGATGAATGTATAAAAATAAACAAACTTACAATAGCTCCAGTTCTGTCAGCAAAGCACGTATCAGGTGTGCTCTGTCGGTTCCCGGGCCCGGCGGTTGCCCGGAGGCCGGTAAGGGGTAGTCATTGACGCCACCCGGGCCGTCCGGCATGAGCCTTTTCCTGAGCGGTTCCGGTCCTGGAACGTATACACGCTTTTGAACTTGAACCACGTCACCCTGCTGCACCAGCGCGTACGCTTGTGCGTGAGAGTGCAGCCACTTGTTGTTATCGACCCCTGTGCTCCACAGCAACACTCCACCTCTTAGCAGCACGACTCGTTGACAGTTTTTCGGAAAGACGGGATATGCCAGCTTCACTGCCGCCTCAAATCCGGTTTCTTCGGTGATCTGGACCGTTTGCTGTGAAAGCTGCCTCGACCCTGTGTTCCCATCGTTCGACACGAACTCCACCACACGCACGGTGATCGTCTTGAACATCTGCGTCACACGCCCGCCGCTTATACTCAAGCGACGCTATGTTGCATGCATTCCAGGCATTGATGTGACCAATGTATAAAAATGTATATCAAATGAAATGTTTGGAAGTCTAAGGCGACTTTCTGACGGGTGTGAAATTTCAGGAATTGCGGCAGATGCTGGGGACGTATTGTATGGAGACGAGAGGGAAAGAAGGTGATCTTTTGTCGGGAAAACGAAGGTTCATCCATGATTTGTATGATATGATGATGAGAAGTGGAGAAGGAAGTCGGCTAGAATTGCGAAATTTGTTAATCTATGAAATCTTCATATAACGTGTGGCATCTACGCGTTGAGTTTCTATAAACGAAGACCGCCTTCAACGTATGCTGGCATATGACGAAATGATACAGAGTTTCCAAAAAATTCTTGCATGTCAAAGTCTTGATGAAGTGAAAAGCATAGAGGAAGAAGATGTTTTTGACAATCAGGCTGTTTACGGTCGTCAATTTCCCAAAACGGGACGGCTCCTCCATGACACTACCAAATTGAAACGGAAAAAAGAGGCGATCGAGGAATGTCTGAAAGAAATGTGCCACGACGGAGTCCACATTTTCCGGGTCGTTGTGCATGAGACAGATGATGATGCACAGAAAATATTTCCCGTGCAATCCAAAAATAGGAATGGGACTATACATACACTTAGGTATTGCCTCAAGCCAGGTGTAGAGTATCAACTCTGGCTAAGTCTATTGTCGAAGGGAAATATAAATGTAAGTGCTCATTACACCGCGTATCAAAAGGACGAAATATATGCAGGAGATTATATTATTCGACAAACTTTTCCTGGACAAGAAATTGGTAGTCTTACGTTCTCAGAAAACCGAGACGAGGTTGACGTATACAATTTTGACACAATAGAATCGCACGTACGCAGAACAGTAATGACAATGATATTTTGCACACAACCAATCAGTGTTGACGAAATAGTGCACCCAAGTGGTCTCGACGAAATAGTGGGAAAGGGCATGGAGTGGGAAGAAAGTTTAGATTCGGAGATGAAAGATCTTCAGTTTAGGCTTAAGGGACAAATGGAGCGATTCGTGAAATGCAGAGACCAGAAAGCGGGAGATACGTGCTGGGACACAGATATTCATGCGAGTATTTTTGGAAAGAATTGGAGGCCCAACCGAAAACAAGGCCTTGAATACCAGAAAAGCGTGGTGAGAAGGGTAAAAGAAGGCATGGTTTGTCTGAAGAACCACATTTTTTACGTGAGTGTGATGCAAGGCCCGCCCAAAGGCGAAGGTCAAGAGCACGAGGACACGTATTTTCAAGCTACACGTAGAGGTGAGAATGAGTTCGACTTCGTAATCCCGAAAAAAGTGGTGGTTTTGGTGCAAATACGGACGTTGTGTCGTTTTTCGACACCGGCATTGCAGCTGTATGAGGTGGACGCGTCGGGGAGGGAGAAGCCACGTGAATTGGATACGGGAAAGGGCCATCTTTTTGTGCTTGAGTTGGACCAGACAAAGACGCTGGGCGCGACATATGTCAATGACGACAACGAAAACGAGGTGTACCTTGTGAAATCGGAGAATGGAGAGACTGTTTTGCGTATAAACCTGCATAATGCCGGATGGGTGGGATCGAATGAGGGCTGGGTGGGTGGATCGAAGGATGCTGTTGTGGTCGATGAAGCGGGAGTGGGGAGATACGCGGCCGAGAGGGCGGCGTTGGAAAAGATTGTAGGAGTGTTCAGTCGGGACGCGGTGGAGTTGGGTGTGGTCGGTGAGGACAGTTTAAAATCAGACATCACACATCTCACAGAAAATTTTGAGTATATAGTGTCGGAACTGGAGAGGTTGCGTGGTGGAGGTCGTGTGGGTGATCAAAATTGGATTCAGGAAAGGGAGAGGGTGGAAGGCGTACTGTATGACGGTGGAGTACACGCTGAGCTGAGAAATTTACTGAAACTGATGCAATCTTTATGAAGGATTGAGTGAGAACAAATCTATCGATATTGACATATTAATTGTTCATGGCATACTATTTCCGGTACAATTAGACTGAAATTACCCCTGTAGTTGGATGTTCGTTTACGCTGATTGAGAGTGAGTGGGGGAAACGACTTCGCATATAAACGACCGTAACAGTGCATTGATGGACCAGATGGACGACATTCATAATATACCCTTAGTCGACAGAGTTCTCCATTTCCTGCACATGTACCCCGTTGAAACGAATGAAGTCACCGATAAAATAGAGAAAGTCACAAAATGTAAAAGCCTTATGACGACGTACACCCACATACCTGAAGTATGGATCCGCGAGGTATCACTGGTCTTCAGTGATATTATAGCAGTGCTGATGCGAATCACAGTACAACATGCAAATGAAGATCATGAAGAATTCAAAAACATGGCGTTTAAGACACGGACCGAACTCATCACCCCGTTGATCGAATTTGAAACAGGTAGACATGACTGGTTACGTGACCATCCACAGGAACTTGAGTTTGTCTTCAACAAAATGAGGTTGTCAGGATTTTCTGAAGTCAAACAATGGGGCGTGACGGACGGTCCTCAGTTTCGAGCAATTGAAGAAATGGACTTGGTTGGTAGGTTGGTGGCATCGGATTTGCGGAGTAAAGAAGAAGAATGGAGCGAAGTAATACGGTTATACGGCATGTTTCGCAATGATTTTGTGGATGTGGTCAGCGTTCTTCAAATATACAAAGACAACGACGTCTTCTCGATTGATCTGCGCAGACAGCTTATGCACCTGTATGAAAACATCGAGCGCGGAGAGTATGAGGAAACCACAAGAGCATTATTGTCCCCGTTCCTGGTTGAAGCCGCCTACAAATTGTGGGGGTGGGGTGACTTCGTCAGGCAGTTGCCGGACGGATCCACCCAACGGCGCGATGCCGTTGCACTCCAGATGACGGGTGCACCTGCTTCCAGAGCCGACAGACTTAACGGCTGGTATGTCGAGACAAAAGAAAAGCACAATGGCAAAGCTACTTACAAGAAGACGTGTATGTGGAAAGGAAGTCAACATTGGATACGGTACAATTCAAACAAACAGTGGGTCGTGTCCACGACGCGAGATGTCAAGGAGAACAATATGAAAGCTCTTTGCATGACCACTGTACACGGTGACATAAACCCATTCAAGAAGCAGTGGAAAGTTTACGACGCGGATGGCGAAAAGCTATGGAAGGAATACCCTGATTTTAAGTGCGAAGTTCTCAAGGCTGCTGACCTGTTGTGGGCTCTGGACGATTGCGATGTGGTCATTAATGCATTGCCCGCAAGTGAGATACAGAATTTGACAAGTAAATGTCTTGAGATCCGTACTGAACCCAAAATCATCAGACACCTCGAGAAGGTTGGGCATACCTTGCAGAGAATGCTGACGGCATGGAACGCATCCACTCCGGCCGAGCCGGGACAGTGCACTATTTGTATGGATCGTAAGACAACCGAAATATTGCTGCCATGTAGGCATGTCTGCTTTTGCAGCATTTGTTCAAAGGGAAAAACAGAGTGCCCGTTCTGCAAACAAGCAATCGACGCTTCTTGTAATCTTCGCGTCTATGCGACGAGGACGAGTCACTCCCCACAGAAAATCTTCGACGTAACAGCGCCCATGGATCAAGACGCTAGCATGAACTCCCTGTTGCTGCAATTACGTGACCTCCACGAGCGCGTGTGAGATCGAGAAAGTATTCCTTCATTCCACTGCCCCGTGGTTTGAATCACCTACTGAACTATAAAAGGTTGAGAGTCGAGGATTGCATGGCAAAACGCGATGGGATGCTCTTAGTTAACTAATCTGCTCGTGGAGATAGTGTTGATTTTCATTTTATTGAATAAACACTTTTCTTTCTGAATATTGAACGTTATCTACACGCCGTTGAAGTAGTCATTGAGCGAAGCCGCGGCCTTGAAGCCTTCAGTGCGGTTGCCATGACCGGTGACTCCGACATTCTTGTCGGGATGCAGAATCCTTGCGAGGTTCTTGTACAGTTTGCGCCACGTGGTCTTGCAGCGCTGAATGTCGACGGGAATCCCACTGTTTTCATCTTGAGACTCGAGCTCGCGGATACGCTTGTTGTTTTTCTCCTTCTCCTTCTGGAGTTCGTTGAGCTGTTTATTGGCAAGCGCGGCGGCTTCTTCAAGCTCACGACAAAACGCCTTGGAACGCGCGAGTTCGGCCTGCGCATGCTCGAGCTTGATTTGGACGTCCTCAAGGGTGGGTGGTCCTTCTTCTTCGGCAACTTGTTTGGCGTGGGACTCCTTCAGATCATTGATGAGGGCGATGACGGCTGCCATGGCATTATCAAAGAATCCGTAATGCGATCTGACATTCTCTTCTGAGATAGCAAGGAGGTCCCAGACTTTCACGATTTTGAAGCGTTTGAAAAATGAGTTACGAACATATGCGTCGTTGAAGTTTCCAGCGCCTTTGAAGCGCCCCTGTGCCTGCAGCTTGTCATAGTAATCCTGTATGGACATGTTAAAGTTCATTCTGTACGATGACACAAACAATGGGGACTTATATATAAAATGTGCTTGTGATGTTATTGAATAAAATAGCAGCCACTGAACTACGAGTTTGTTCATATAAAAGCCTGTATTGTGCGTGCTATGGCCGTACCAGAAGAGACGCTGAAAATATTCAAGGCTATTCATGACTTGATAGAGGTGCATGACGAAACACTACGGGCGAGTAAAGAAGTGTACATGCCTGTCAGGGAATGTTTTGATATGCTGTATGAATACAGTGGGGAAGGAGAGAAGAAAGAGACGAGTTATCACGGAGAGCATGGGGTGGAGAAATGGAGGCTGAAAGAGAGGGTGTACACAGAATATGAGGCTATGGTACAGAAAGTGGAAACGGAACTTCGCGTGGCATGTGAGTCCTACCACAAACTTCCCAGACGTCTCCTACACTATGAGCCATATTGCGCTTTCATGGACACGTACAGGATGTGCATGAATGACAGGGGTAAGCCGGCTCATCCCACAGAAACAGAGGAGACATACCTGTCTCTCGTTGTGGATGAACACATGTGGAGGGAGGCATGTGCTAGATCACAGGAAGAAACTGGCATTAAAAATGCTTACTTGGAGCATAAGTTGAAATACAATGTAAAACTGAAAGATTTAGTAGTCAATTTGGCAATACAACGGAGACTGAACCGACGACAATATCAAATTTATGGCGTAGTGGTGGAAGGTCTTTACCATGCTCTCATTGACGTCTTGAAAATAGTACAAAACAAATACAGAAACGAGTCGAAAACAAAGACACATGAAGAAATGGACAAAGATGTAGAAAAATACATTAATGGTGAACTGGTGAGCTATACCTCGTACAATCGAAGTCAAGGGATTGTGAGTACTGCAAAGACTCTGGAAGTGGTCAAAATGAGTGATCTGTTGAGTGAATTATATGCGATGTGTTAATATTCAATTATAAGTGGTTTGAATCACCTACTGAACTATAAAAGGTTGAGAGTCGAGGATTGCATGGCAAAACGCGATGGGATGCTCGAGGCTATGGACCAGTTGAAGATGCTGACGGGTGAGGGGATGTTCGAGAACAAAGAATGGGGGGGTAAAAAGGTGGCACCCGATCAACAACAGCAAGAGACAAGAATGGAAGCGATGGCTGACTTGTCGACAAAATTACAACAGAAAGCGGAACGTCTTGTTAAAAAGGAAAAGGAGCTGCAGGAGAGAGAAGAACGGTTGAATGTGGAGAAGGAGAATTTTCAGAGAGAAAGTGCGCAACGTTCGCAGGACGAGGAGTCCAAGATGAATCAATTATATGCTGAAATACAAAAGAAGGATGGTCTCCTTTCTTTGGAACGAGATCGCTTGAGCAACTGGAAGATTGCGCTAGACAGACGAGTAAAACATGACGAATTCAGAATAAATGCTATACAACAGAGAGAAGATAACCTAAATGCCAAAGAAGCAGAATACAAAGCCCGAAAAGAAACTCTTGGAGACCTGGAAGAAAGTCTTAAGCTCGCGCTGATCTCAGTGGAGGAGGAGAAAAATGAATCTGAGGAATGGAGGAAGATTGTGGTCCATATGTATGAAAGAGCCAAGGATGATGCACTCAGAGGTATGAAATTTTTCGTGCGCATGTGGAAGGATGAAATCCTCACCATGATACAGCAGGATAAATTGCGCTGTATTATTCCGTGGGATACAACGACCTGGTTCATAGCCAATTATTATCAGTTGGACAGTGCCCGCCTAGGAGACTTAACACATTGGATGAGCGACTACTTGGATGTCAAGGTGATAGGAGACCTTCTTATAGATATCGACACGGAAACACCACGATTTGTCATATTCTATCTGCAGTCAAAACTTGAGAAGCATGCCGCTGAGTCTTGGAATGACAATACACAGAACGCCTTGAAAAACATGCATCGCTGTCAAAAAGATGACGGGGATCAGGTAGATGAAAAACTTAAGGCACGAGAAGGAACTTGAGTGTCCAGACGTATGTGCGTTTATTAATAAACCTTTTGCAGTTCTTACGCATACGGTATCGTGAGATCTATATAAAAGCACTGCACTTTCTGTACTAATGCCAATTTCAATCGAAGAAGTTTACATAGCAGCTCTGAAAGAACAGATGAAAAAGTGGCAAAGCGGGGTAATACAAAGAGAGCAGGGGTCAACTCATAGTGTACAAGAAAAAGAGACACGAGAACATGTCATGAGCACAATAAAGACATTTCTGTTTAATGAGACGCTATACACAGAAATAACCAAAGCTGCCTTGTTAATGTGTGATGGTCCAGAAAGGCTTCAAAAAAAAATTCAAGAGTTGATCGCTGCCGTGCATGCATTGATAACAAATGACGTAGATATATTTGGGGCATGGGAAAATATGAAAAGCAAATTGTGTGTTGATGATGGAGTGGTATGGATCGATTTGGGTTCTCTACCAGATATACAGGAGAGGAGGGATTGGAATTATCTTAAAAATAGGAGGCGGGATTTCATGAAAGATAGGGTGCGTCAGCGGCGGGAGAATGAAGAAAATACAGTGGGAGTGGCTGTGTATTTTATGGACAGTTCAGATAAGTGCTTTGCCGAGTATACGATAGAACCAATATCAATTGGTGAATCGATTGGGGATGAATTGAAAGCTATTGTCCCGTTTAAAAATTGGGAAATATTGAAAGTAAGAAACGAAATTAATGAAGATGATGGAAAAGCAGATGAATGGGAGGAGGTCTACGACGCCAAAATCAGATGGAATTGGCCTACAATTAAGAGCATTCTAAGTGCAAGGCAGAGGAACATTTTGGCATTAAAAGAAGCTGAGAAGGATACAAATTATAGGCTCGGGTTCTATTTGAAAATCAAAGAGGGTTATGAAATACCAAAAAAGATATCAGATAGCAGCCTCTATCGTAAGATAGAGCCAGGGGAGGCGTCGCCATTTCAGCAATCGAGTGCAGCCCTTCTAGACAAACTGAAAATGCTTACGGATGGATTGTGAATATAGACAAAGAGATGAAAGAGAAACAATACAAGTGCAAATTGGAGTGTGTTTTGTGGTAGAAAACAAATAACTTTGTCACCCTAACCCAATTCTTTCCTTTTCTATAAAACGGGGGGTGTATTCCGTCATGCCAAACGTGTGCAGGCTGATGAAAACGCTGGAGAGCTTTGCGCAGTATGACGTGCGAGTGGTGAGCGTGTCGCCGTCGTACGTCAAGATAGACCAGCGGGTGACGCTGGATCCAGAGGATACCATTAAGAAATTAGTTGTTTCGAAGTTTCCATGGATGCGGCTGGACGACGAGGACTGCGCGGTCGGGTTCGGGATCTGCTCGAAGAATGAACCTGAGGGCATGACGTGGAACAGGGCACGCGTCGTGATGAACACGAGCATCGGGGACTTGTGGCCGCATGTGAGTCTTGATGAGCATCAGGAGTACCTGATCGTGTGCTGCTTGTTTTCAAGGGAAGAATACAACCGACAGAGGGATAGACTGGAGAACGTAATCGACGAAATGGGGAAATGGATTCCTCAAAAACAGAACAGAAAATGGACATGGTCGGAGGTGGTAAAGGAAGTGCAGAAGCACAGGAGCGATTTCATACACCACCCGTGACATATGTGGTACCTGACAATGGCGTATATATGTTACAGATGATCTTATATACTAGTTGTGAGCTGTTCAAGCTCCAGAAGCAAACGGTTTATATTAGCATTTGCAACAAGCCTCCGTGTTCTAGTACGCAGCCTCAGCCTCTCACGTGGACTGAGTCGGAGCTTTTGTGAGGTTTATGAGTTCATCAGAATGTAGATAAATTACATGTTTTGAATTAAACTCTCCATTTCTTGAAGTAAGGCTAATAGCCTTTGTTTTCTGTCATGTAGGGTAGCTTCTTCTTCATGTTCTGATCCTGACGTGTAATCGTGACCTGATCCATCAGAGGCTTCTGACTGTGATTCATCATCGCTGTCTGGCATGAATCTTGTTTATGTTGACCTTTATATGTATTGGTAAAGAAGTAATGGGAAATGTGGGGATGATGCACAGAAATTACATGGAATTCTCTAGAAAAATGCGGAGCTCCACGAGGTAGTTGTCGTCTGTGTTAAAAAGGCGAGTGACGTGGCCGTGCTGCATGTTTTGGTGGTGAAACGTGAGCACGGCCTGGCACTGGTCGGACTATAATCGTAAACCGATCCAGAAGACCCATCCTGTGATCCATTATCGCTCTCTGGCATGAAACATGGTTTTGTTGACCTTTATATGTATAGATGGTAAAATGATGGGAAGATTGGGGATTATGCACATTGATGGAGTTGTGTGAGTAAGTCGTACATATTGGCCATTTGTGGTTTCTTCGACAAAGGATCTTCTTCGTTGGGTGCTTCAGCTGTCTCGTTTGTACGTTCACGTTCTTCACGTTCTCTGACCATGTCTTGGTGTATCTTGTCAATTCTTCTGGCGCGGTCTTCATTTTTCATGGGGTCTCTTTCTAACTCTTGTAGTCTTTCTTTCTCCTTCCTATGATACCTTTCTGTTAGTGTTTCTGCGTGGCCTCTCCTTGGAGATGTTGAGTGGCCTCTCCTTCTCCTTGGAGATGAGTAGCCGCGTCTTTGTCTTTCTTTCTCCTTCCTATAATACCTTTCTGTTGGTGTTTCTGTGTAGTCTCTCCTTGGTTTGCCGCCTCTTTGTCTTTCTTCCTTCGTCTCGGAAATATCTCGTCTTGCTCTTTCGAATGCATCATGAAGGTCTGTAATCTCTTTGTGGTATGCTTTGTATTTTGGATCATATGAAGACATAACCAGAAATGTTATGACTTTTATATGACACACTCACTGATTCACAAGAAAAATGCGGAGTTCTATGATGTAGTTGTCGTCGGTGTTGATGAGGCGCGTGACGTGGCCCTTCTGCATGCTTTGGCGGTCGAACTTGAGCACGGACTGGCAGTTGTCGGGTCCGACTTCAACGCAGACGTCTGTTTGGGGTGTGAAGTTGCTTATATCGGGGGTGTTTAGTTCGGCAGTGTTTATTTCCATGCGCAGTGTGCCATTCGAACACACGGCGGGGTTGTAGACGTAGACGCAGAGGTGCTCGTTTGGGATAGTGGAGACAGGAAGTCTGTACGTGCGCCTCTCGCCTCTTCCGTTTTTCAGCTTCTCGACGGGGCCGACCAGGCCCACGTGCTGGCCTATGATCTCTCCGCTGAAGTGGCGGAGCGTGACGTAGAACCTGCGGGAGCGCTCCTCGACCCGGTCGCCGCCGTCCCATAGAGTCTGGGGCTTCTGGATGGAGTACTGGACTGGGGGTGTCTTGCGCATTTCTATAATGATGAGTAACCGCTTGAGCTGGGAGTCAGTGCATGCAGACATGTTGATGGTATACACCCCTTAAATAACATCATGACGTACTAATCGCATGTAAATGGATGTCTTTTGTATGTAGAAATCATCAACATATTCATATAAAAGACACTGTTCCTTACATCATCAGAAACGAGATGCAGTATTATTCGCCTTATGGTGATTTTCAGCCTATTCTTCTTAATGGGAATCAAAAGACTGAGGCTGGTTACAACGAGAAGTTCAAAAACTTCTTCGCGAAGGTCTGTAACAATATTGGTCAGAACGACTTGGAGTTCTTCTGGGTCCGTAAGGGCATGCCTGACGTGAAGATCGATGGTGACAAGACCCCGATGCAGCTGAACATGAAGAGGTTCGAAGCAGCTGAGGTGCACACACGTGTCATGAAATGTCCAAACTTTTTGGCGGAGTATGGCTTTGAGGATGAGGAGCCTCAGCAGAAGAAGCTCAAGAAGGGTCCAAACCTTTTGGCGAAGTATGGCTTTGAGGATGAGGAGCCTCAGCAGAAGAAGCTCAAGAAGGGGCCTAAGAAGCCCGTGATGTCTGAGAAGCCCGCGATCGTGGAGTACAGTACTGCCGAGTACAACAACGATTACCGTATGAGGAGTGGTCTTGGGTACTGGATGCCCTTCGCGATCTGGGAATGGCTGCAGGAAAAATATACTCCAGGCGATCTCGATTTAGATCCAGCTGAGGTATATTAATGGGTTCAAATGTGTGAAAGACGCGAACAAGCGTTGGTATTTTCATGTAGTCACATTTTATTGAATAAATCCACTGACATAAAAAATCTCTTTGACTCACAATCGAGTGTGCATTACACGTGCACATACACATCCGCACATGCGCGCAAGAAGTAACGACTGTAATAGCATTTTACTGTGACCAGTTTATAAATAAACAGTTAGTTCTTTTTTGTCATATGCCTGGCCAAACCAGGATTGACGGTTGTACTTTTGAGTCTTTATCTATTGACTAGTCAATTAACGAATTTATTTACCAGCAATGCAATAACACCTTCATGATCAGTGTTCAAATTAATATAAACGACAAGAAGGTACGTGGCATGAATAGGAGGGTTACAGCGCCAGAAGTGCCAGCGTTGATGCGGGATTTGAAAGGAGAAACACGAGACGCGCTTACGTGGGAGGAGTATGCGGAAATGGCGGGGGATCTCGTGCATGATCATAAGGACAGGCAGGAATGGGAGGGTGTTATTTTATACGAACAGCAGCTGGAGAACAAGGCGGATGACATATACGAACCTGGGCATAAAGTGCTTGGTTACGATAACGACGGCGGCGATAAGTTGTTGAAAGCAGAGGTGGAGTTTTTGAGTCCTCTTTTGGTGTACTTATTTAAAAAGTATAAGATCTCACCAGGAAAGCCGGTGAATGTGAAGTTTCAGGTGATATACCTCGGAGCGTCTTCGGGCGTGACGGAATCTGCGCAGAAGGGGCAAATCCTGCAGCACGTGGAGAAGCTGATGACGATGTTTCCGAAAGAGTTGATTGATTTCTGGTGGTTTGTGGATCCGAGGCCGATGACATTTTCTGGGAAACAGCGCAACTATAAACATTTGCAGTGTTTGTTTTCGTATAAGGAGATGAAAGATTTCAATGCGGCGCAGGAAGCCGACCCGAGCATACGCTACATTGTCATTTCGGACATACGGACGCCGATCAATTACGACGTGACGAATGCGCCGCGGGCAGTGATGAGGGACGTGCTTGGGGCTTATTACCTGTGTGAAAAAGAGAACATAAAGAAAAGACTACTTACATTATTGGAAGATGTCGCGAACGACGCACGAGAAAAGGCAGAGTTGGTGGAGAAAATCATCAAACACGACCAGAAGTACCAGCGCATCGTGCGGAACACGGTGAATCTGGACGCGATGTCTACCAAATTCCGAGCACCGTACTTCTATCCGTATGATTTGAAGGACCTAATGTACACTTTAGACCTTCTGCCGCGTTTTGTACAGTTAAAGACACCACCGAATTCTACGGAGATGAGGGAAATTTACATTGTCAAAAACGTAATTTATATCCGACGCAGTGGTGGTGTAGACATGAGCGAAAGCGTCTTGACAAAAGAGTTCAGGGAATCGGAGTCTGGAAATCTTCTTTGGAGTGCGAAGTCAGATACAAGAGATGAAGAAAATGAGGATGCGGATGAAGATATGCAAGATGATGAAAATGATGATGAAGCTGACGAAGCCAAAGACCAATCCGTCAATTTGCGAGATTTCGACAATAAGCTAGCAGCATACAATCATAACAAAGGGGGTAATGAGGAAAAGCTGCAGAAATACATCAAATCCCTGTACGAAACCTGCTACCAAAAATGCACGGGAAAAGCGCCCACAGACGAGCAAATGCAATGCCTGATCGCCACATATCACAGAGCGCATTCCTCGTCGGAGTCGGACGAAGACATTGCGAACCAACTATTTTGGGAGTGGTTCAAATATAAAGAATTTGAAAGGGAAAAGTTTTTGAAGTCGCCAAAGTGTGTGGAGATTCAGCAAACAGTCGATACACTCAAACGTTCGAAAGCTGCAGGATATGAAGTGATTGACGACATGAGTTCTCTCGTTACGAGTCTTCTGGTGAAAAATGACTCTGGGGTAATGGACAAGCTGATGCAAGTATATGAGCAAGACGTACGCTTGCGACAGGGGAACATGCACAACTACAGCAACTACGGATGCAACGCCAAATGTCCGCTGTTCATAGAGCGATCTGATGTTCTGATGCACATACGGATTCTTTTGTTGATAAAACACGACCAAAGTATTGTTGGTGACTGGTTGGAGAAATACATGGTAACAGAAAATAAAGAAAAGTATACAACCCTTGTCCAGCGCTTGTTATCTGTGTATGATGAGAATAGCAACGATTCGTTGAGTATACGGCACAAATTTTCCTTTGAGGAGGAAGAGAAAACATTCAAAGAAATCGCAAAGGCGGCGCTGACAAAGTGTAAAACAGAGAATGCGTTACAATACATGCTCGGGTACGTGAATCTAGGATTACCACTTCCGGACAAATTTTTGAACACAAGGCATTGGGCGATCGTATTTTACAACAGTTGTGTGCTGAGGATTATGGAGATGAAGCTGGCTTTTGAATATCCGTTTACTGAGACAAACAAAGCTCAGAACATTGAAACGTTGGCGGATCTCCGGAATTTTTTCATGCCGTATTTACAGAAAGGAGAGGAGGATGGGTGTTATTATCTCGGTAGCAATCCGGCGTGGAATACAGCTTGCTGGCCTGCTGGCAATCCCATTCTGCACTGTGCTGCACAATACGGATGTACTGCTCTGGTGTACTTGATCTTGACTGAATATTTGCCTGAAAACTCTGAGTTGATCAACGTCAAGAGGAAAAATGGAAAAGGTCGTACGGCATTGCATTTGGCAGTATATTTTAGGCACAAACAAGTGGAAAAACTCTTGCTTGCTTTCAACGCGGACGAGACTATACGAAGTGTAGAGAAAGGGAAATATGAAAGTGTACTGACTCTCAGGAAAGAGAGAGGAACTGATCGTTTACCGGAGTTGCCACAGTCAACAGCGGAGTCCAGAAATGCGGCACGCAAGATACAAGAGCGAAGACCAGACGAATTCAGAAAAAAAGTGGAGGAGTTTCCCAAAGTAAATGGCCCTCGAGTAGGAAATAGAAGTAGAACGAACGCTCCGGACGTCCAGAAATCAGAGCACACTGACAATACCGATTCAGAGGGGGACTGGAAAAAAGTTAAAGGTGACAAAAAAACACAGCCTGATTCAAAGAAAGCTGGAAATGCACAAGGGGTTTCGGGGAGAGCAAAGACAGGTGGAAATTCACAACGGTTTGCAGGTGGGCAATATCCGTATAGTTCTCCAAAACAAAAAGCGAATTTGTCCGATCTTTTAGAGGAATTAGAAAAGAATATATGAATGTAGTCGTTTTACTGCATAAAGCAATATATTTTGGACATTCAACATTTTTCACGTTTCAAATTGTAAGCGATTATATTTAAGACACTTTATTATTGAATATCTCAAAATGATCAAACCCACCATTGTCCTTACGCCTGTGCGTATTATAATTCGTGCCAATGCGGCATTTGTGAGCGATGATGAGCTCGAGGGAGTCGAGTATGTCCTTGTGACACACGAAGTGGGGTCGCCTTGATGACATGTATATGTCGAATAGTATGTTTTTGGACTTTATTGAATAAAGTATCTAACATGAGTCTAAACCTCCTAGTTTAGAACGATTACTTAGCCTTATCCAACGCAGTGTGAAGCTTGGTGATGGCTTGGGAGATCGCGGTGAAGCCGTGGAATTTCTGCCAATGTTGGATCGGGGTCTTGCAATAGATGCAATTGTTGGCTTTCTGCTCATCTTCGAGCTTCTTCTTGCAGTCTACGTGAACGACGTGCCCACAATTGGCCATCATACAATGTTCGGCGGAGGAGAAGCGCTGGAAGCAAAAGGCACACTCCAAGGCCATGTCGATGTTCTGCAGTGCAAGCATTTGAAGCTGGACTTTGGCCTCGCTCTTGTCGAGTTTCTTCTGTAGCAAAATGTTCTTGTCGTCCATTTCGACGTAGTCTTCTACGGTCTTGTCGTATGCGCGCTTCTTGGACTGGTAGAGGCCCTTCCAGTAATCGCGCTCGCGTTCGGTCTGGGACGATGGAAACCAACAAGGGGTCGTGAGGTTGGGCGGTCCTGTGGTCTTGAACCTCTGACGAATCATTGCGTCGATGGTGGGAGAATCTTTCCAGGTGTATGGAGGGGGGTTTGGTTTGGTTAGTTTCAGCTTGACTACCATGAACGCCCTCTTGAACGCCGTCTTGGTGTTACCGCAATGGTAGTGGAACATGTGATCATACTGCCATTTCATGCAATATCCTGGTGCGATAGTGAAACCGCACAAGTTTTGGTCGTAGATATTCGGTTCGCTGCGACCATAGGGGATAATCTTGAAATAATCCTCGCTGAAAATGAAGTTGATTCCGGACTCGGTGTCGAACTTGACCTGACAGTGGTCGACGTCCATGTGCATCCATGCCTCCTTTTCTCCGTCTGGGTTGTATGGAACATCCGGTATGTAGATCTGCATGAAAAAGAGGTTTTTGGGTGCGGGGTCGCCTGTAGTAGTGGCTGTGTTTGGGACAGGCTTCTGTGTCGACGAGGCGGCAGCGGCAGAGCCACCTGCATCGCTGGCGGTTGGGAGCTGGGCAGTAGCAGCGGCAGAGCCACCTGTATCGCTGGCGGTTGGGAGCTGGGCAGAGGGAGAACAAGCGGCAGAGCCACCTGCACCGCTGCCGGTTGGGAGCTGGACAGAGGGAGAACAAGCGGCAGAGCCACCTGCACCGCCGACGGGGGATGAGCTGCGTGCAGCTTTGGGAGAATTGTTGATGTCATCTGCAGCTTTACGCTTTCCAGACATGTTGGGTTGTGGGTTGCTTTGGGTGTATTGTTGGTGACGAACGTTAGCGAATCTTGGTTTTGGAGGTCCTGAACACCTGCGATTGGTAGCCTTCACCCGTGCCATACACTGTGGGTCCAAACTCAAACCAACTCAAAAAAGTTCTGGGTTGAAATCCTCGGCGGTCTATTTTCGCGAAAAAATACGTACGAAAAAATACGTACGAAAAAAAATACGTACCAAAAAGTGGGACGTGATCAAAAATGCATTTTCCCGCATTTTTTTTGGAAATGGGTCGTGACCAAAAAATGCATTTTACCCGCAATTTTTTTTTTGAAATGGGTCGTGATCGAAAAATTCATTTTTTGAAAATGGACGTGACCAAAAAATGCATTTTCCCGCTTTTTTTTTTTTGAAATGGGTCGTGACCAAAAAAATGCATTTTACCCGCATTTTTTTGAATGAAAATAGAAGACGGAACTTTTTTGCTTCCGTTTGTGTTCCAAGGTAGCACTGACACGGAGAGCGATGGCGCGTGTTCTGTCGCGCGTTCCTGTGACGTACGAAAACTTTTCCATGATGAGGGAACTGGCGACGAGGCTCTGCTGGGACAAGCAGCTGGATCGCGGCTTCACGCAGCTAGAGCACGCTGGATATCTTTTGAGCGCGCTGAACGTGGCCGACATGGGTGGCGAAATGAATTACTTGGGCGAGGCGGCAGACATTACGGACGACATGTCTTGTCTCGCGCAATTGATGGGCAGGAATGGAGACGCTTGCAAGTACCAGAACCTTCGCCTGCAGACGCTGACGAGCCAGGAACGTCCACTGGAGTGTTTTGTGGACCCGAAGCACCTGGACGCAGAAGGCGACGAAATTCTCGTGTTGCGCGATGCGTACAGCGCGATGGCTGCATTCTGCATTGAAAACGGAGCTCAACTGCAGCGCGAAGGTCAGCCCGCGCTGGCACTCGGTTGCTTCGAAAGCACGCACGACTTCCTCCGGCACTGCTCTCTGTTTTCGCAAACGCATGTGCAGGTCAGGAATGTCAGGCGCAATCTGGCTTCCGTTTTGAGGGACTTGAGCAGGACACAGGAGGCAGACCAGTACGATGCTCTGATGTTCCTGAGCAACAGCATGGAGGAAAACGCGGTGGAGAGTCGTCCGTATACCAACTTCAAGAAGATCTTCATGCGCAAGACGCCTGGAGGTGTGCCTGAGTTGTACCTTCCGAGTGGCGGCCACATTGGCGGGAGTGAGCAGAACAAATTTGAGATCAAAAAACTGGCGGCTACGCTGTTGCGTTTGCAGAATGATGCCGAGGAAGAGGAAAAGAAAAGGAATTCCAAGAAAACGTCGAAGATCTCGAAAGTGAAAGTGAAGGACGTGCGGGGCATTCCCGCGACGTATTCGAATTTTGTGATGCTGCGGGAGCTGGCGAAGAAGCTGTGCTGGGAGAAGCAATTTATGAAGGCGTTTCACCAACTCGAGCATGCTGTGCATGTGCTACAGGTGATCAATGTCCAGCACGACAGTACAGACATGATTTACGGAGACAAAGCCGCGGACGTCTTGGACGACATGGCCTGCCTCATGCAACTGAGTTGCAATTACCAGAAGGCGTACATGTATCTGATGATTCGCTTGCAGACGCTGACGGGCCTACAGGATCCGCTCTTGGAGGATTTTGTGTCGACTGACGATGACAATATGGTCTTGAGTGATACGCACAGCGCCATGTACACGATTCTCAATTTGCAAGCTGAGATGTTGCAGAGCGAGGGTAAGCTGGCCGATGCCCTGGAAGCGTTCGAGAGCGCCCTTCAGATGCTGCATCGTTGCCTGTTGATTGCCGACAACCACGTGCAGATCGCGAATACGAGGCGCAATATCGCGTCGGTTCTGAGGGCATTGAATCGAGGACCGGAGGCAGACATATACGAAACTCAAAGCGTGACTGTGAATTTCAATATCGCTGCGTTGAACGGTACATACACGCAGAAGGACAAGATCTTCTTCCGCCCGAAACACGGCGGTGCGCCTGAGTTGTACTTGCCGGAGTGCACCGGGACTGACCCGAGTTCTGACCAAAACAGGCAGGATATCCAAGGGATTGTGAAAAACGTGCTGGGCATGCGCGTCGACGAAGAGGCCGGACCTGCGATGATGAATAAGTCTGAGCACGCTTTCCAGTGCTTGCAGAGCCTTGCTGCGATGGAGTACATTCGCAAGAAGGAAGATTCCGAGAAAGCCATGCAGGAGCTTTTGGAAGAAGAGGAAGAGGACAAGAAAAAGGCGGCGGCGAAGGCGTCGAAGAAAAGCAAGAAAAAGACGACCAAGGCCAAGGAGGCGAAAGAGAGCAAGCAAGAAGCGGAAGAGAAACTTTCTCCGGAACAGCAGAAGATGGCTGGGTTTTGCCTTGCTGCCATGAAGTTGATGAGTAAGAATATGGACTCTGAGAAGGCCATGCAGGAGCTGTTGAAGGAAGAGGAAGAGGACAAGAAAAGGGCGGCGGAGAAGGCATCGAATAAAACCAAGAAAAATGCGCTCAAGACCAAGCAGGCGCGGGAGAAAAAACAAGAAGAAGAGAGGGTGGTCGAGGAGCTTTTTCAGGAACAGCAGAACAACGCAGGCGCGAAGACTTTTTCGAATTCCGGACCGCTTTCTGCATCGTTGGTGTCTCTGAGCCTGTCTCCTGTTGCTGTTTCCTCTCCCTCGTTGTCCTCGTCTCCTGTCTGCATCTCTCCTCCTGTTTCTCTCTCCTCTCCAGTCTCGAAGGAATCAGAGATGGATGCGTACCTTGAGCATTTTATGTGTCCGATATCGCTTGAAATCATGGAGGACCCGGTCATGACTGTGGACGGATCTTCGTATGAGCGCGCGAGCATTGAGGCGTGGTTCCAGAAGACGGATAGGGACCCACTGACGAATGAGATTGTGACGAGCAAAACTCTCATACCGAACAAGACTCTGAAATCTGCGATCCAGGCTGCCCGGGAGCTTCAGAGGGTCTTGGAGAGGAGGGGTGTGTGTGGTACTCCATAAAACGAATAAATCTATCGTTGTAAATATGTCATTTTTGTATTTACGACAAAGACATACATGTCATCGATGACTATTACGTCTGATTTTTTTCAAGCGTACGGGGAATATGACCCAGTAAACAAGAAGTGGATTATTGATCCCGTGTACCTCGAGGAGGGATTCCCTTTTGCAGAATGGGACAAATTTCCTGGATTCTATTGCCGTACCAAGACGACTATGTACGAGTTCATGGATGCCTGGCTCAAATGCGGGGCATACGACTATGAGAAAAAAGTCTGGTCGGAGGAGAAGATGAACATTTACCTGCATAAGTTGTACCGTGCCGAATGTGGCCTCGCTAAATGCGTATACAGGCTCCGTAACCCATAGGTTTTGATGATTAAGAGTGTTTTATTCAATAAAATATATCACTTTTGTGCGCATTCATGTCAAGAGATATTCATATAAAAGACAAAGTTGGTATGGATATCTTTGTCTTATGAACAAAAAGCAGTTGAAGATGCCTGTCCGGGCGTCCGCGACCTCGCCGAAGGCTGTCGTGAAACAGCCCGAGAACGGGGATGGTAAGTCTATCATCAACCCGCGTCTTCTTTGCGTGGCCAAGGTGAACTATTACAGGCCATTTGACAAGAAGATGGCCGTGGTGCCCAAGGACTCTGTGTCTGACAAGGAGTTCAAGGCCATGAACAAGCTTCATGCCGAAAAAATTGCCGTCATCGAGAAAGGACACAAGCTACGCCTGGTCAACGCCGCCAACGAAGCGGAGGCCAAGAAGAAGCTCGCCGAGGCGGAACGCCAGCGGAAGCTTGAGGAAATCTGCAACAACATGACTCACAGTCAGTTTCACGCTGCGTTTTTTGCCCACAAGAAAAAGGCTGGGGCGGACAAGGCGTGAAGATATGTGTAGTATTCTTGTTATTTTGATGAATAAAATCTATTCATTTACAAACTGTTGTAGTTGACTGAGCAATTCTCTGTTCTTTGGTATGACAAAGACAAGGACATGCGGTTCGTCGCGAATGTTATGTGGGAGTGGATATGTCTGAATGAACTGCTGCAGTTCACTTTCGATTGTGTCGTATACAGCGAAGTAGCGTCTGTATTTTGACGTGAATAGATTGCATGCCGGATGGAGGGGCATGCCATGGCAGGTGTACGACCACAGCGTCTTGCATGATTCGATCAGATGTGAGTAATGGTTATCTATTGGCTGTTGCGCCTTTAAAAAGGCTGTGTAGAGAGGCCCCGCGAGTTCCCAGGTGTGTTTGGATGGGTCAAACAGTGCTCCGAGGCCGATGGTGCGTATGAAGCTTTGGATCCACGCGTCGTGCAGGGGCAATTTTTTGCATCGTCTGATGATGTTTCGTACGTGCTTGAAACTAGACTTCAGCTGGGCGTGCATGTCAGCATGTGCTTTGGTAGACATGACGTGTGTGGATAGATACGTTTATATACCACATCGAGAAACGAGTGTGTTATATTGCAAATAATGGGAAGACGTAGTTTATTTTATCAATAAATACATATCTTGTAACAAACTGTCTACTCAGTCACGTAGAGCATGTCCCAGTGGTCCTTGTCGTTGTAGAACAGCCTGATGACGTCATCGACGCCAGCCTTGCAATGATCTTTGATGCAATGCATGATCTTCAACGAATCGTTTTCGAGATGGTAGACTTCGACCTGCATTCCTTTCATGAAATGAAAAGCACATACCTCAGAGTATGTTCCATAGGTCTTGGGCTCCATCATCTCCTCGCAGTAGTCCTCCAAACACTCGCCTTCTTCGGGGGTGTTTTCAAACTTGTCCGGGTTATTGAGCATGAAGGTGACGATCTGCTTGCGCAAGTCGTCGGCCTTCTTCGTTTGCTCTGGCAAGAGCATATCAGCTACATTGTCTTGCATGTAATGCAGGGCAGCAACGATCGCCCTGAACAGGCATTTGCCATCGCCTCTGACACGATAGAAAAACATCTTGTCGCTGATCTCCACAAACTGGTCACACTTGGCATCGAGGATCTTCTTTTCGATGTTCTTTTTGTCTGAGACGTTTTTGGTATCTTCCTTCTTATCACCATCTCCAGTGAAACGTTTCGAATATACCAGGTCTTCTGATTCTCTTTTCCTTTTCTTGGTAACCTCATCAGTGACGGGTTCCTGGACGACGGGCGGCGGCTGGACCGGATTGGGCATGACGGGCGGCGGCTGGACCGGATTCGGCTTGTCCTCATTTGACTTGACAAGCATGTAAGTCAAGAAAAACCCCGCAGCCAGCAGAGGAAGGGGGAACATGATTTTCCTAAGATACTATGATATTGGATGTCTTTTATATACAGCACGTTAAATTGCTGCATGTCATTCTGTGGAGTAGATCTTCAACTGGCGCAGTAAAGTGGAAATGTAAATCATTTTGCTGCTATCGATATAGTCAATTTTTTCACTCCATTCTTTCAATTCTTCGTCTGTGGGTTTTGCATCCGGTCCAGAATCTTCGTCTGAGCGTTCAATCCATTCTTTGGCACTTGGTCTGGGACCATTTTTTCTCTCGGCTCGACGTCTCTTTTTCTCGGCTTTCTTGTCGGCTTCCACTTCGGCATTTACCCAGTCTGATGCACTTGGTCTGTCTTCCTTGGGTGACATCCCTGCCTCGTCTTGTTCTTCTTCATTCATTTCGTCTTCTTCGTCATTCACTTCTTCATTCTCGTCTTCTTCATCATTTTTTTCGGTGGATGGTTCGTCGTCTGACTTCATTGCATCGACTACTGTTGTTGATGGTTTGAATGATAAAATTGGGGATTGTTCGTCGTCTGTCTCCATTTCATCTACTGCTTTTGATGGTTCATGTAATAAAATTGGGGATTGTTCATCGTCTGACATAATTTCATCTGGATTATCTCCTTGTGGCGCATGTACCTCGTTTGATGTTTGAGGATCTTCGACGTCAGAGATCACCATCGGTGCATCAGGTGATGGTGCTTGATTTCTCTCCGCGTCTCCTTGTACTGACGTTGAGTCTTGTGATGAGGATGATGGTTGGTCGTGAGTGTGATTTGGTGTAGAGAGTCGGGGTTTCTTTGGGTCCCTTTCTTGTTGTCGATCTGAGATCCGTGCTGGGGATGTTGGCGGGCTGTCAGTCAGATCTACTACTTGTGGAATTTGGGGCGGTTGTTGCTCTCGTGCTGGGGATGTTGGTGCGCTGTCGATCAGATTTACTACTTCTGGAATATGGGGCGGTTGCGCAGCGGGTTGTGGTCGTGACGGTGATGGTGTAGGCTCTCTCGATTGTACCGATACAGCTGGTTGCTGAACAGGATCGCCGTTTTCTGGTACTGGCTCTGCAGGAACGGTCCAGTCGACGCTCATTTCCTTATTCTTGAAGAACGCGTAACTCATGTGCCATGCACGGTGCCATCGATTTATGTCAGTCGCTGTGCGATACGGAAAGTTGCCTGTCGCAGGATCATTCGGGCAGACTTTCTCGATTTCACGTGCTGGGTGGAATATGTTTAAAAAGTCAGTGAAAGTGATGAATCTCCTTCCATCGTTTTCTTTCGAGTATTTTTCAAGTTTTTTGTACAGAGTCTTGATTTCCACTCTGTAATTGTCTGCATATTTCTTCTTTATTTCGTCGTAAAAATCCTTTCTCATCTCTTTTTTTTTGTCGTGTTCGTTTTGATATTGCTTAGTGACCATTTCGCTAATGGGTGCTTTCATGTCAAAAACCAAATCCAAATATATTATGTTCTCCACAAATGGTGTTGGCAATGCATTCAATCTACACACTTTGTTTATTTTCAGTCGATCTGCTTCTGATTTGTCGGTGAAGTTCCACAACTTCTGTAGTGTGACATAAGTATCGAATTGTTGTTTGGCATACTTTTCGAATTCTTCTTCTGAAAGTTCTCGAGATAACAATGCATAAAACGAGTTTGCATTCGTTGTTATTGATGGTATTCTACCGGCTACATCGTTGCCCCAACCAATTTTTTCATCCTTTCTATATTCTTGCATAAATACCACTTCCACTTGTTGTTGTCTGGCCTTTTTGTTTTTCTCTATTCTGTTTACAATGCCCTTGAAAAATCCATTTTCCATCTCCTTTTTGGCTATCAGTTCTTGCCTTTCATTTTCAATTGCCTCTGTATTGAATGCTTCTATCTTCAATTTTGTCAGTTCCAAATTCTTCAAATTTATCAGTTTTTCTCTCAAGTCTTTGAATGTTTGGAATACATTATTGCCATCCACAACGAACACAAACTTCTTGTTATCGTATGGAATGTGGTGTAGAAATAGCATCAAAATTTGGAATAGTTCTGAAGTAGAACCTACCTCTTTTTGTTGCTCTTCTGTGTAACTTCGGATGTACTTTTTGTGGTGAAATTTTTGTGCCTTGATTGTTTCTCCTGTTTTGCCTGTGAACTTTAGCATGCCAATGTCGAGTACATGCTCTTGTCCGAGTTGCACCTCTTTGGTTAGTTTATTTTCGTTCGTTTTATTTTCCCACACGGACGGTGTGTATACGATCATGTCCAAGAAGAGATACACAGTCTCGACGATGAAACTGAATGGTTGTGTTTGGGTTAACACTCGTTTGACTGTTTCTTCTTTGCTTGGATGTTTGTTTGGCTCTACCTCGAATGATAGATCCAGATTTGTGGCAAAACAAGTGTGTCGCATCCCCAAGTTATTCAAATCCCATACATTCATTTTCGATGGTGCTTGTTCGTGCCATTTCAGGCGTTTTGTGTAAAAGTTATTTTGGTCTTGTTCTCCAGACTCTCCGGCATCTGTGAATGTACACTTGCGTGGGACTTCATTCTTTGCTTGGAATGCTGGTACTTCGTATTCATTTTCTGCCCTGACTCCACCCTCTCTTGCCCTTTTCACTTGCCTTTTGAATATGAACTGTTGAGGGTGGTCCGTGACGACTTTTTGTTTCATCTTGTATATGCTATGTTGACTGTCGTCTGTGATGGGGTTTTTTGAGTACAGTGTCGTCTTTTTGCGAAGCACGACACCCTCCAGGCCCATTTGGACGACACTTTTGAAGATTTCGATGGCTTCTGGAGTTGAACTGACTGTTTCATATACACATGTACTGATATGTGGGTGTTTTTCTTTCGAGTTTTCTATGATTTTTGTGCCATCTTCGAAACTATCCTCAAACGTTCTGCCTTCCCAGACAAATGCAAACAAAACAAGTCTCAAACCATTCCATGCAGTCATGTCCTCTTTTGATCTCAACGCGGAGACGTGGAGCTTATCAAAGTCCTTCGTGCGTTTGACGATGCGTCGTTGTACATCTTCTCGATCTTGTTCCAAACACATTTGATTCGTGTCAGATACCAATTCCGCTTCGATTTCCACGCCTTCAGGAAACTCTGTGGTCAGGTGTTGCAGAAACGAAGTTGGAGGGTGATATTCAATACCCCTCCTGCTGTAAATTTTCCATTTATTGGTGGAGTCGCGTTGGAGGCGAACGTAAAACCCGTCATATTTTAAGCACCAGGACCACTCGCTGTTTACGTCTGTGAAACTTATAGGTGCTATTTGATTTGAATTCCTGGTCTCTGAAATCCATTTCTTCGCTTCTCTTGTTTGTTTGGATTCGGGATTGTTCAGGTAATTTTTGTATTGTGGAAGAAGCGCATATCTCCAAAAGTCTATCGGTTTGACGCACACAATCTGGTCTGAAACGATTTTTGAAATGAGTTCTTTCAATGCACTGGTGTTTTCTGGTTTTGGATTGCATGTGTCGAAGTAGATTGTTGCGCATGCATACACGTCCATCTGTGCGTCGTGTCTTTTCGGCATACTCGTCTTTGTTATGAATTCGTACAGGTTTTGTAATGTGTAATCTTCAAGTTCGCGTTCATCGTTTTCTGCTACAACGTCATTCTCATTGGGTATTTGTTTCTTATATGTTTCACGAGCTCTTTTCAAAGTGCAAGTCCATGGCTTCTGTACAATTTCGAGTAATTTTTGAAGTACTTTTACATGTGTAGTATATTCATTGGGATATAGTATCGATTTATACTTGTAAAATTTTATGTACTTTTCGATAGTGTTGAGTAGAAACCTTTGGTCCGCTGAGGCGTTGTGTGCAACAAATACAGATTTTCTGAGTTTCCAAAATTCGTCAATTACATGTTCGAGTGAAATACCCTGTTCTTGTAAGTGATCGAACTTCAAATTGTGTATTCGTTGAGCAGACATTGAATGTACGTAGTGCTCGTCTTGTTTATACTTTTGGTAGTAGCAAGATTCCGTTTTACTTTGTGATTTTTCGTACGATGTATCCGTTTCAATTTTGATTTTTCCCTTGTCCTGTGTGACGTGTAGTATCGCACATGAGAGAACAGTCGTGGCAAATACAGTGCTCAAAATTACATCCCTGTGGACTGAGTTTGTGTGGTCGAATTTTATGAATTCCAAATCTACTACAGTTTCCGAGGTGTCTGTTTTATCGATCGTGTATTGCTGGACAATTGAATCCATGTGGTCAATATCATTTTGGTAGCATAGATAGTGATCTGTACTTTCAGTTTCTTGTATTTCTGTTCCTGATATTTTGTTTTTTACAGTAGGAACTGTTGTTTTTGTTGTATTTGTGACAGTGAGAATCCTCCAGTTCTTGTTCGTGTCGTGACTCTGCAGTGCCTTTTCCAGTAATTTGTTCTTCCAGAGTTGGTTTTCTTTGTAAACACTCCAGATCTTAGTGAATGTATTTTCAATGACATCGGTATCTGATATGTCATCGGTGTCTATTTTCCAATCCTGTAACTGAAAGGACGGATCCAATTCCTTGAATATTTTAGCGAACCCCACTTTCGTCTTTTGTATGTAAGTGAGACATGCTCTGAATGTACCATCTTCATCTGGGAAGCCATTTGCTTCGAAATCGACAAAGGCCAGTTTGACCATGCAGTGATGCGCCTGCGACGTATATATACAACGCACAAAGTGTGATGAGTATGTGGCAGGGGACGAACTTGAAAAATAGATAGAAATATGGCGTGTATATATGCAGATTGAATGGAGTGTATGATCACTGGACTGATAGCCGCGGGCAGCTACCGAATAAGATGTCAAGAGAAGAGGGGGGAGCGGGATGAGTGCGCTCCGGTGACCATGCTGGTGTTTGCAGGGGGGGCTATGTTGTTTTTGTTGTTATTCTTTTATTACACCGAGAGAAATGACTATACTATTCGGTGATGAAATAACGAAAATTACTGAGTCTTGGCATTCGGAGCCGGCGACTTGCCACGAGTGCGAGTGCGCTTGGTGGGCGTGACGGCAACATCAGCAGGAGGGTCAATCTTAGCTTCCTTCTTGTTTTTGCGGAAGTAGCAGCACATGTTGCACATATTGGTGACGATCGCAGACGAAAAGAGGGTGAGGAAGCAGTACACAAAGTTGTAACTGCCAGGGATTTTTTCCTCACAGAATTTGGCCACTTGCATGATCACCTCCCTCTTGGCCTTCTCTGCTTCGACGTCGACGGTGGGCACATTCTCCGTGACCGTCTTGTTGGTCTTCGTGTCATCGTAAGCCTTATAGGCTTCGTTAATGACCACCTTTCCAAGGAACGGGTTGATGAGGCTGAGGATGGGGGTGACGACACTGGTCCTCGCAGCAGTGACGAGCCTAGACAGGCCCGAGAGTGCACCTGCTGCGACAGATCCGAGTGTCACGCTCGAGAGCGAGCCTGTGAACATAGTCACGACGCCTCCGTACTTGCCAGCGACGTACATGACAGCCCAACCGATGCCTGCCTTAGCAACTTGAAAGGCCACGTTTACGAGAGCTGGCGCGAGCTCCATGATTTTCTCGACGATTTCTGTGTCGATTTCATCATTACTCCTGTGCTGCATTATAACGAGATGATACTATCGCAGTGTTCTTTTATATCATCGCATTTATTTATCAAGCGTAAATTGTTTATTGAAAACGTTAACGAATGTACACTGAATGCAGACTAGTACAGGCGCTTAGCAGCTGCCTTTTGGTCGAGATGAGCCTAGAGCATCATACCTTCGAGCTCTTCTACCTCCTTCGCGGCGAGCTGAGCCTTCTCGGCAAGCTTACAAAAGTTGCTCTTCATTTCCTTGAGGCGTGCTTCCACTTGCAAAGGACCGCGAACTTCTCGTTCGAACTCTTGTATTTCTGTCATGGCGACGCTGGCTTCTTTGAGAAGCTTTGTCGCGACAGCACGCTTGTCCTTGAGCAGCTCACTTACGGCACCAGGAGAAATAATACCCTGCTTCTTGAGCCTGAGCTTCTTGGACTTGGGCTCCTTGATGGGCTCCTTCTGGTCCTTGGACTCCGGCTCAGGAGAAGAATCAGCACTCTTTTCGTCTTCCATCTGTATGACGTCCTTGTCCTTGGACTCAGGCTCCGGTGAAGAATCGATAATAATTACTTCCATTATGATAAAGACAAAAGATCGATCTTATATATGTCGAGTACATGAATAGACTCTGCGGCAAATCAAGATTTACATTTTCATTGAGAACGAAAAATGTGAAAGTTTTTGTGTACTGTGTCTAACAAACGACCGTCGATTCACTCTTTCTTAAAAGAGGAAGTACGGGCGCCGAGCTCTGCGACGTCGTTGTCGAACTTGCGCTTGGCGGGTCCGTTGGTCGGAATGTCGAGGGGGTAGGAGAGCACCATTGGGAGACGGCCCGTCGCGGCTTCATTCTCGATGATAGTCTGCTTGAACACACAACATCGTTACAAGCTGTGTAATGAATTGTATCTTGTGTTTCAAAATCTTGACCTCGATGGCGAGGTTCTTTGTGTCGGTTTTGTCTTCCGTGGTGAGTTCCTTGTCGTCCGTCTTGACCTCTACAGGCGAAGCGACAGGCTCCACGAACACTTCCGCAAAACGTTTGTCTTCAAGGGCATCGAGGAGCTCGTCGACGCACTTGCCCTCGACGAAAATCGAGCCTGCGAGGGAGACCTCGTCGATGTTGTCGCCGAGGGCGTTGCGGCAGGAGATGGCAAAAGCCTCGACTGTAGGGAAACACACGTCGTCGAGCAACGCTTCCAGTGCTTTGGCCCTCGCGTACTTCTGAAACTGTTCCTTGGGCGTCGTGCCCAGGACCTTCGACGAAGCCGAGCCATCCAGGAACGTGCCCTCGAAGCAGTGCAGCGTGCCCTTGAACTCAGTGCGGAACTCGAATTTGGTGACCTTCTTGCCAACAGTCTGGCGGAGCACCGGGCAGAAATGCATGCCATGCACATGCATGTAGGCCACGATTTCCTCGTTGGTCGGGTTCCTGTCGATGGGGTCGTTGCCCTTGGGGTCGTTGTCCGTGGGACGCATGCCTGCAAAAATGTTTTGCTCTTGTTTGTTTTGGTTTGCGTCTTTTCAAAGTTTTTTAAATCAAAAAAAAAAAAAATGAAAAATGGATTTTTGGAAAATGGATTTTTAAAAATGGATTTTTGACGAAAAAAAAAAATATTTTTAAAAATGCATTTTTTGTCCCTTGAAAGTCTTTAAAAGACATTGAGATTTTTTGGTCGTGTTTGTGTCGAAGGAACAGGAATCGCCATGCCGAAAGAAGAGTGCAGCCGCGTGATGGGTCATGCTCCGAGGAAGGCGCTCGCGGTCAAGAAAGTGAGCAAGAAGGGCTCCGGCAAGGCAGCTGCGAAGAAATGCGCCGGCACTACGACGGCGCCGAAGAAGGCTGCGCCTACAGCACTTGAGGTTTTTGGTTCGGAGGTCGAGGTTGTGAGTGCAGACGAGCATGTCTCTGCTACTCCGACCCCCCCGACGCCGTCTTCGCCGCATTCGCCGACGTACGTGCGGGAGTCGTGGTGGGACTCGTTTGGCGAACTGTCGCGCAGGATTGACGAAACTTCCAAGTCAATCAATGATCTCAAGGAGCACGTCAAGCGTCTGGAGGAGGAGTCCGAAAAGAATCGCGCTGCGGGTTCTGTGTTTGGTAAGCGCGACTGAAAAATTGGTAGTTAGTGATGCACGGGTCTGATTGTGGTGTTGCTGGTCAGACAACCGCGATTTGCTTGCGTATGACGAGCTGCGGCAGTATGGAGTTGCGAATGTTTTCAAGACTGTCGAGCAAAATGGGTTCTGCAGCGACACGTCGAGTGATAGTGAGGGGAGTGTCGAGTAAGAAAGCGGTTGATAAGAGAGAATAGTGTTTTGGTTTTGTTTATTCATAAACAAGTCAAATATCAATATCGGTGAATGTCTCGTTGGCTGTGGACGGCATCCACTTGCGCTCGACTGGGCGCAGGGGGATGCTGTACTTGCTCATGATTTCACGGACGCCCGTGCGAAGGAGGAGAGGGGGGCGCGACATGCTGAAGTTGGCGTCGAGGTAGACAGCGCCCATGCCTTGGGTCTGGCGCTCGAGGAGCGTGCAGTCGTCGGCGTGCAGGACTGCGGAAAACAAGTCCGCAAGCATGTTCTCGACGCGGCGCGTGTTGATCTCGTTGCGCGTGATGCGGCTGAGGACGGGTGTGTTGTTGAACTTGCTCCAGGCGGACGGCGGGGGGGACTCCGCGCCTTCGGGGTACAAAGCTGTGCGGGATAGTTGGAAGCGGCGGGAGGCGTTTGGGAGAACCGGGAAGACTGCCGAATCGTCCGCGAGAAAAGCGTGCATGAAGGCGTCGGTGACGGCCATCATGAGGAGAGAGAGAAGACAAAGCAGAGTGCGTTGCATTTTGCGGGTGATGGAGTTTCGTGGCAGTACCGCCTACTTTACACAAAAAAATGTGGAGGTTTTGACTACTGACTACGAACTGCAGGATCGATGCTCACTTCTTCCCTGCAGAAGAAACAGTTTTTGGTACTCTTGAGGATTTCCACATAATTTTCGCGGCAAACGTTGCAGACAAAGTGTCTGTTTTTGCAGAGCATCAAGCGCCCCACGTCATGCTGTGTGATTGTTTGAAAGCAAATCGGACACGCTCTGTCGAGGTGTACTTCGTGGTACTCGAGTTCATTCTCCTGAGCATTGTAGGATGCTGCGTACGGATTCGTCCTGCCCTTGAGCAGCAAAATCTTTTCCGGGAGATTGAAGAGAATTACGTATACAGTGCCGGACGCGGGAAAGGGTATTCCCTCATCCAGACTCGAAACTCCCGGGATTGCTTCGATTTCAGAGACGTCGCTGCAAATTCTTGTTTCGGACAGGCTGTCTCCCTCTTTACTTGGTGTATGGCAGATGCGGAAGTGGTACCTCTTATATATGTCGCAGTACAAGCCTTCTTTGATGGAATGTGTTGAGGGAATCCCAAAGGTCTCGACTTCTGGCGTCGACTCCTCGAAATTCCAATTCTCTGCATTCTTCTCGAAGAAAGCCTGCGTCAAATGCGGCAACCAGCGCTGCGGGATGCACACGCAGTAGCTGGTGAAATGCAGCCCGTTGTAGTCTGAAATGGACTTGAGTGATAATATCCACTGCGCCTTTTCGTGCAACAGGTTGAGGTCGATATGTTCTGTTGCGGGGTTGAGGTTGAACTGATAACGCGACAAAATTTTGCACCATTCCGGGACAGTGTCTGTTGTTGCGTTGGACAACATTTTTTCTGTTGCGCTCAAGACTGCGCCCTGTGGGATTTTGACGTTTGGTAGCAGATGGTCTATTGTGGGTCTCCTCCCATCTGCAGTCTGCACGTCTGTTTTTTGCAAGTCTATGGTAGCCGTTCGGTCCGCACTCAACAGGCAGAACGTGCACTTCTCGAGAAATTTTTCAAAGTCGATGATGGTTTCATCTGTTACTATGGTGTGATGGGTTGGTTCTGGAACTGGTTGTTTACAACGAAGGTTTGCGCTTTTGTATGCGGGAGGTGCAGTATCATACTCGTACTTTGGCTTGCCATACACAACAAGAGCCAGTCCGCTCATTCTGATTCCAAATTTGATCAAATTTGCGATTGATAAAAAAATTAAAAAAATACACGTGTTTTTTATAAAAAAAAAAACTTGTTTTTTGAGGGAGTTTGGAGGAGTATGCAGTTTGACAGAGAGGAGACGCCGCCGGGCCCGGTGGTGTACAGCGACAGTTTTACGTTTGGTTCAAGGACGTACGAGCCTTCAGGTTCACGCTGGAGCGAGCGGCATATACTGGAGGTCGTGTTGGAGGGTCTCCCTCCGAGAGAGCGGGAGGCCGTGCGGAGCAGGAACGGGCTGTCGGCTAACGGCCCGTGGGAGGAGGTTTACGTAGTGTCGTCTGAGAATATTGAGGCGGACATCACGGACTTTGAGTGGTGTCTGAAAACGCTGGTGACGATGGAAGCCCCGGACGAGGAGGAGCAGGGAAAGATACATAGGATGCCCCGTGTGACTTACATACGGGATATGATCAGCGAGTGTCTCGAGCCTCTGCACCATCGTCTGCCGGAAGTGTATGACACGCGAAGGATGGCGTTTCATGACAGCGGCGAGCGCGCGTTTTTGAAAGAGCGCATAACGTGGCTGCTGGCCGCGCTGTATGCGTGCCAGACGCTGAGCATGAACTCGGTGGAGCTGCGCGCGTATTTGGATAGGGAGTGCAAAACTGCGTACCAGATAGAGCGCACGCAAGTGTTTGTGGAGATGGTGGAGCGGTATAAGAAGAAGTTTGTGGGTGTGTGGGGGGGCGAACTGAATCCGTTGCGCACTTTGGTTGGATCTTGTCAAAGGTGGTGAAGATGTTTTTTGTTTATTGATATCATGTGTAGATGTATGTGAAAATAAACGCATATGTTGAAAGACGAGAACGCGTTCCAGTCGTTCGTGTACATACACCTGGATCATCTATGCGTAATCGTGATGCGTAGTGTGATCCATGAGGTTTTCATTTTCACAGTGGCAACGCTCAGTGCGTGTGTGTACCTGCGCGCAGGGGTAGAGATCAGTTTGATGCTTGATGATATGTCAGTCTGAACGCATGCTTGGTACGTCATTTTGATTTTTGATCAAGACAAGTATCTGGAGGGGTGTCCCTCCACACTTGACATACTGCATGGTAGTAGTCGGAGGGTGCTATCAACCATTGAATGAAAACGTCTGGCAAACAAATCCATGGTTTCATCCCCACATAGTGTATGATGTTGATGTGTGGATAGTTGTGGGTCCAGTACGCATGGTCTTGCCAAGACACCCACGCCAAGGCGTTGTTGTTGAAGCCGAGATCTGCCCACTGATCTTTGTAGACGACGTTCAGGAAACCCTGCTCTGCCCATTTTGAATGAAATTTTATGGATGGATCTTCTTGTAGTGTGAGGAGTCGCTGATACTCGTTTTTGTCCGGGTGTATGACAAAAACGCCCATATTGAAGCCTTCGACTCTGCCGTACCATGTTTGTGGGGACACTGCGATGCGCTTCGTGCCGAGATTACGGTCTAGGAGATGACTTATAGAACGCAACGTCAGCGTGTCGGAATCGAGGTACACCAACGTTTTGTACATTGTCATATCCCAGAGGTGCAACTTGGTGAATTGATCCTTGAAACGAGGAATGTATCGTTGGATAGCCACTTCATCCAATGGACTGATGCGGTCGACAACGCACCGCTGCCAGCCTACCGCGCGGAGACACGTCCAGGCTGTTGTGTTAAGGGGCTTGGTTGCAAGTTCCATGACCACCATGTCGAAGGGATCTGGTGTGTGTGTGCGGAGGGAGTGTCCGAGCTTGAGCGTCGACAGCATGTAGTTTGAATCGTCCGTCAGCATGGTCCACACGGCCTTCGTGTGTTGTGGGGAGAAGTCAGCGTTTTGACAAAGGATACCACCACGCCGAGAGAAATTACGAGGTTGAGGAGGGAATGCAGGTGTCGATCCGGAAAAGACATCGTATGCTAATTTCAATGTGACACTGGCCAATATCGTGAGGCTAACGAGATGCAAGAATCTTGCGCGCATGCTGAGCATGATCATGCGAAATGTCTTACAGCGAGAATTTATTTTTTATGGATTTTCAATGTCTGCATAGGTATCAAGTGCTCCACGTATATTATTTACGCTTGCACATGCCAGCAAATGGCAACGACTTTCAAAAACCTCGTGTTCCTGGACTGCGAGACGAGCGGCGTGAATAACGGCCGGGAGCCGGCGTGCCGGTATTACGTGAACGGGTGTATTGAACGGGCGGTGACGGCGGCGGAGGCGGAGGGGCGGGACGGGGCTGCCGCGAAGTTGGACTGCATTGAAGGGATAGTACGAGGTGTATTCGATGTGATGATCACGATCAAATCGATGGATGTCTGGGAGACATCTGCAACATCGCGGCTGCAGGCCTCGTTCTACCGAATCATGCAGGACTTCATCCCGACCGGCAACGCACACAACAAGAACCTGAAGAGATTCGTGTACATGCCTTTTGACCAGGCATTTGGTCAGTTTTGGAGACAGACGGAGCAAATCCGGCTGCTGAGCACGGATAATTTTTTCACAGAGCTATACCGAGATTTGTTCACAAAGCAGGCCGTGGAGCAGTTATCGCAGTCGATTTTGTGGAAGTTCATCCGGGGCGGAGACGGAGCTTTGCACTTCTACTACGACCAGCCGGTGGACGGGGAGTACACCCGCGCGGAGGGCGTGGAGCTGCTTGCGTTCGATGCGGAGCAGAAAGCGCACGTGGACGCGGTGGTGCGGGCGTGCTTCGGCCCGGCGGTGCTGTCGATCTGCATGCTGGAGGCGGAAGTGGTCGACGGAGGCATCGATGTCAGACAAAACCCGTACTATCACGTCTTCAAGCAGCACGGGAACTACATCCACTCGCAGTACGCGGAGACGGCGCACGGGCTGACGGAGGGGGATGTAAGAGGAGGCGGGGACATCGCGTCGCTGCACGCCAAGCTGCGTGATATTGTGGACCGTGCGGGGGACGTGATGTTTGTTGCGCACAATGCGGTCAAGGACCGTCAGTGGATCGTGCAGAGCATTCAGAATCAGATCAAGTATTTGGAGTACATGGACTGCAAGCGCGGGACTGTGAAAGAGGTGGTGGACATCGCTGAGCTGTACGATCTCATGGAACGTTTTAAAACAAGCCAGTGGTTCTGCACACAGCACGGGGACCTGGATGTGAAAGGCAACGCGCGGTGTAGGAACGGCGCGCTTGTGAAGATCATGGAGAATCGTGGGGACAATCTGCATAGTGTGTATGAGAGAGTGACGGGGAGGGCGCTGCAGGGCCAGCACGACGCGCGTGTGGACACGTACGCGTGCGCGCTGATTTTTTGTCGGCTGCTGACGCTGAATCACGGGATCAATGTGGAGAAGTCTGCTGGGTACGCGCGCTTGCAGGCGATGCTAGAGACACAGGGAGGAGACAAGGGAGTCAGTGTTGTGAGAAAGACAGAGGCTTCGAGTATGGAAACTTTATTATTGCGCATCAAGAGATTACTGCACTCGGTATGAGCTCTTGACTACGGTACAGTCAACTGCTCCTTCAGATCAGTTATCGACACATTCTGAACTTCTGGGAGTATCTCCGGTGGACTGACCGTCTTCTGTGTCTTCGTACACCATGCTTTGAAGACCTCCACGAGGCAGCGATAGAACAGCGGTTCCTTGTCCTTGAGTTTGAATAACACGTCTTCAGCCGTCTCAGGAGCATCCACGGCCTTGCCCATGTCAACCATTAGCTTGATGTTTTGATTCGTGCCATGCAAGTACTTTCCGGTGAACATGTCGTCGGCAGAGGTGTACTTTTTCAGGATCTCTTTCAACTGTTCAACTTCAATCTCGGCACACGCCGACTCGATCGCAGT
>Ga0209107_10000136_pt1 | contig 42621 bp, 41 predicted proteins | sample LakErihyJuly2011_2_FD_187460 | JGI IMG/M metagenome (GOLD analysis project Ga0209107, IMG submission 187460) | Freshwater microbial communities from dead zone in Lake Erie, Canada - CCB hypolimnion July 2011 (SPAdes) (version 2) | ecosystem: Environmental > Aquatic > Freshwater > Lentic >...
GCCGGCGCGCACGCGGGCGATGGTGCCGTGGTGGTCGGAGCCCTGGATGTTGACGCACTGGCCGAAGCCGCGCTCCCACTTGGCGATGTGATAGGCCACATCGGGCACGAAGTAGGTGTAGCCGCCGTCGGACTTGCGCATGACGCGGTCTTTGTCGTCACCGTAGTCGGTGCTGCGCAGCCACAGGGCGCCGCCTTCCTCGAAGGTCTTGCCCGCGTCCTTGAGCTTTTGCACCGCGGACTCGACCCGGCCCGAGGTGTAGAGGCTGGATTCCAAGTAGTAGTTGTCGAAGCGGACGCCGAAGGCCTTCAAGTCCAGATCCTGCTCGTGGCGCAGGTAGGCCACGGCGAACTGGCGGATGCCATCGAGGTCGTTCACGTCACCGGAAGCGGTGAACGCGCGGTCATCGGCCTTGACCGTTTTCTTGGCCAGGAAGTCGGCGGCGATGTCGGCGATGTAGTCACCGTTGTAGGCCGATTCGGGCCAGTCGGCGTCACCGGGCTGGAGGCCCTTCAGGCGCGCCTGGGTGGAGGCGGCCAGGGTGGCGATCTGCACGCCGGCGTCGTTGTAATAGAACTCGCGCGTGACCTGCTGGCCCTGCGTTTCGAACAGGTTGCACAGCGCGTCGCCCAGGGCGCCCTGGCGGCCGTGGCCGACGTGCAGCGGGCCGGTGGGATTGGCCGAGACGAACTCGACCAGCACCTTGTGCGCGTTGGCCGGCTGCCAGCCGAACTGGTCGCCCGCCTGGAACACGTCGGCGACGACGCTTTGCTTAGCGGCAGGCTTCAAGCGCAGGTTGATGAAGCCCGGGCCGGCGATCTCGATGGGCAGCGTCACCCACTGCTGCACCGCGGGTTGGGCCTCGAGTGCGGCCACCAGGGCCGTGGCCAGCTCGCGCGGGTTCTTCTTGAGCGGCTTGGCCAGCTGCATGGCGGCGGTCACGGCCAGGTCGCCGTGGGCGGCTTGTTTGGGCGCCTCGAAGACGGGCGCAGGCAGGGTGCCGGCAGCGGCGGCCTCGGGGGCCACCTGGCGCAGGGCGTTGCCCAGGGCAGAAAGAAGGTCACGCTTGGCTTGGATCATGGGCGGGATTCTACGAGGCGGCGCCCCGGCGGCGGCTCCGCCTGGCCGGATCCCAGCGAAGTGCGCAGAATTGCCCACGCCGCAGACGCTTTTTTGAGGCCTCAAGCCGGGCCCAGCGTGACAAGATGCACAACATGAAGCGCATCAGATAACGGCATCGGACCAGCATGGACGTCAGCACGATCGGCAAGTACCGGGTCCTCCAGAGGCTGGGCGAAGGCGCCACCAGCGAGGTCTTCCTGGGCCGCGACGACTTCCACGACCGCGAAGTCGCCATCAAGCGGGTGCGCGCCAGCGCCCTGGGCGATGCGGTCGATGGCCCCGTCTATGCGCGCTTCTTTGCCGCCGAAGCCGCCTTGGTGGGCCGCTTGCAGCACCCCAACGTCGTGCAGATCTACGACGCGGTGGCCGACCCGACCTCGCCCTATGTGGTGATGGAGTACGTGCCGGGCACCACGCTGCGCAGCTTCTGCCGACCGGACCAGCTCCTGCCGCTGGAGCTGATCGTGGAAATCGGCTTCAAGTGCGCGATGGCGCTGGGCTATGTGTACCGCCAGGGCCTCATCCACCGGGACGTGAAGCCGGCCAACATCCTCGCGCTGACCAACGCGCAAGGCATGGTCACCGACGTGAAGATCAGCGATTTCGGCAGCGTGCTGAACATGACGGCGGACTCGACCCAGGTGCACAAGGTCGGCTCGCTGGCCTACATGGCACCCGAGCAGCTCGACGGCCAGGTGCTGGACAGCCGCGCCGACATGTACGCGCTCGGTGCCGTGCTCTACCACCTTGTCGCGGGCCGCCCGCCTTTCGATGCGCCCTCCCAGGCTGCGCTCATGAACCTGATCTACAACGAGACGCCCACGCCGCTGTCCGGCCTGCGCGCGGGCGTGAACCCGGCCGTCGATGGCGTCATCCTCAAGGCCCTGGCCAAGAACCCCAACGACCGCTACCCCAACTGGGACGCCTTCGCGCAAGCGCTGTCGGGGTTGATTTCGGACCACCAGGTGCCGCGCGGCCACCTGCAGGGCGTGCTCGACTCCGAGCGCTTCAACCTGCTGCGTGCGCTCGACTTTTTCTCGCAGTTCGGCGATGTGGAGTTGTGGGAGGTGGTGCACCGCGCGCGCTGGCAGCGTTTCGCCTTCGGGCATGCGCTCTACCGGCGCGGCGAGGAGGGGCGCAGCTTCCACATCATGGCCCAGGGCAGCGTGGAGGTGTACCGCAACAACAAGCGCGTGGCCTTGCTGGGTGCGGGCACCTCGGTGGGCGAGATGGCCTACCTGGCGCCCAGCCCGGAACTGCGCAAGCACAGCACCGACGTGGTGGTGACCGAGCCGGCCACCACGATTTCGTTCACGCCCGAGGCCATGCAGCAACTCAGCCCGGCCTGCCGGCACCTGTTCGACGAGGCCTTCATCCGCGTGCTGGTGCGGCGCCTGCATGCCGCCCACGAGGCACTGGCACACCCGCGGCGCATCATGTGAACCAGGGTGGGCCGCCGGGTTGACGCCTGTCATCCGGGCGGCGATGCGGCGCGTTACATTGGGCACGGGCCGTGCCTTCCCTCGTTCGCGGTCTGCCAACCACCCCACTCAATTCCTAGGAGTTCGACATGCGTGCACTGATCGCCACCGCCGTTCTGGCCCTGATGTCCACCCTGGCCCACGCCGATCCGGCTTGTGATGCCAAGGCCGCCGAAAAGAAGCTGGCTGGCGCCGCCAAGAACAGCTTCATCAAGAAGTGCGAGAAGGACGCAGGCGGTGCGGGCCCAGCCTGTGCTTCCAAGGCCGTGGACAAGAACGGCAAGGCCCTGGCCGGCGCCGCCAAGAACAGCTTCATCAAGAAGTGCGAAAAAGAAGCCGCTGTGGCCAAGTGAGCCCCGGCCCACGGCCGAACCAGCGAGCCGCCTTCGGGCGGCTTTTTGCTGCCCGGGCCTGGGTCGACAAGGGCTCAGCGCGTGCCCACCCCGCGCGCCAGCATCGCCCCCAGCAAGGGCAAGATCAAAAGCAAGTGCGCTTGCACCATGATCCAGCGCCGCACCTGGCGCACCTCGGCCGCATCGGGCAGGGCACCGGTGGCCCGCTCGGCCTTGCGCCAGCGGATGAAGGCGAAGGTCGGCTTGAGCGACAACAGCCCGATCACCACGAACACCCCCAGCTTGGCGTGCAGCACGGGTTGGTGCCAGTACCAGCCCATGCCCTTCATGCCCCAGTGCGTGCGCGCCAGGCCGGTGACCAGCACCAGGATGGCGGCGCCCAGGTAGATCAGGTCCAGCCGCGCCAGCCGGTGCACCACGGCCGCGTTCAGCCACTCGGGCCGGCACAGCGCCGCCTCGCTCGTCAGGAAGACGATGAGGCTGAAGATGGCGATGTAGTGGGCGTAAGCCAGCAGGGTTTCTTGCAGCATGGCCGCATCATGCCCCAAGCGGGTCAGAGGCCCGCGGCGCGGCGCCAGTAAGCGGCATCGCCGTACGTGGCCTTGATGAAATCGATCCACAGGCTCAAGCGCAGCGGCAGGTGCTTGCGCTGCGGGAAGACGGCGTAGATGCCGTTGGGCGGCGCCGCGAATTCGTCGAGCACGCTCACCAGTCGGCCGGCGCGCACATCGGCCTCGACCTCCCACCACGAGCGCCAGGCCAGGCCCAGGCCCTCCAGGCACCAGGCGTGCAGCACCTGGCCGTCGGAGCAGTCCAGCCGGGGCGCGGGCCGCACGTGCACCACCTGGCCATCGACCGTGAAGGCCCAGCCGCGCGTCTGCCCCGCCTCGGAGCTCAAGGCCAGGCAGGCGTGGCGAACGATGTCGGACGGGTGCGCGGGCATGCCATGGGCCGCCACATAGGCCGGGCTGGCCACGCACAGGCGGCGGTTGTCGGCCAGGCGCACGCTGATGAGGCTGGAGTCGGGCAGGTCGCCCACGCGCACGGCGCAGTCGAAACCTTCGTTGACCAGGTCCACCATGCGGTCCGAGAGGTTCAGGGAGACCGACACCTCCGGGTGCTGGGCCGCGAAACGCGGCACCAGGGGCGCCACGTGCCGACGCCCGAAACCCGCTGGCGCGGTGATGCGCAGGTGCCCGCTGGCCTTCAGGCCACCGGCGCTGACGCTGGCTTCGGCGCTGGCCAGGTCGGACAGCAGGCGCTGGGCGTCTTCCAGAAAAGCCGTGCCCTCGTGCGTCAGGGTGATGCGCCGCGTGGTGCGCACCAGCAGCTTGACGCCCAGGCGCTCTTCCAAGGCGTCGATGCGCCGCCCCACGACCGCCGGTGCCACGCCCTCGGCGGCCGCGGCGGCGGTCAGGCTGCCGCGCACGGCCACGCCGACAAAGGATTCAATCTGCTTGAGTCGGTCCATGGCTTTCCATCGCTGGTCGAACAGGGCAAGATCACGCCCGGCACCGCCACCACCCGGGCGAACCATGGTGGGCAGCACCGCGGCAAAACACAAGCGCATCGCCATCAGGACATGCCCCCGGCTGGCGCCGACTTTAACTCTCAGGTCATGAATCAATGACTTTTTAAGATCTTAATGTCGCGATTGGTATCGAATAAACTGCCGCCATCGCATCTGTTTCTTGACTTCCGAAGGGTTTCCATGACCGCACGCACCACCGTCCACGGCCTGCAAGTCGCCACCGAGCTGTTCCGTTTCGTCGAAGACAAGGTGCTGCCCGGCACCGGCGTGGACAGCGCCAAGTTCTGGGCCGGCTTCGACGCCATCGTCAGCGACCTGGCCCCCAAGAACGCCGCCCTGCTGGCCGAGCGCGACCGCATCCAGACCGAGATGGACCAGTGGCACACCGCCCACCCCGGCCCCATCTCTGACATGGCTGCCTACCGCGCCTTCCTGGAGAAGATCGGCTACACCGTGCCCGTGCCCGCCGACGTCAAGGTGACCACATCGAACGTGGATGCCGAACTGGCCACGCAAGCCGGCCCGCAGCTGGTGGTGCCCATCCTGAACGCGCGTTACGCACTGAACGCCGCCAACGCCCGCTGGGGCAGCCTGTACGACGCCCTGTACGGCACCGACGCCATCCCCGAGACCGATGGCGCCGACAAGGGCAAGGGCTACAACCCGGTGCGTGGTGCCAAGGTGATCGCCTGGGCCCGCAACTTCCTGGACCAGTCCGCTCCGCTGGAAGGCGCGTCGCACAAGGAATCGGCCGGCTACCGCGTCGAAGGTGGCAAGCTCGTCGTGGCCCTGAGCAACGGCAAAACCACCGGCCTGCTTCAACCCGAGCAGTTCGTCGGCTTCCAAGGTGATGCCGCCGCACCCACCAGCGTCCTGCTGGTCAACAACGGCCTGCACATCGACGTCCAGATCAACCGCGACACCGCCATCGGCAAGACCGACGCGGCCGGCGTGTCCGACCTGGTGCTGGAATCGGCCCTGTCCACCATCCTGGACCTGGAAGACTCGGTTGCCGCCGTCGATGCCGAAGACAAGGTGCTGGGCTACAGCAACTGGCTGGGCATCCAGCAGGGCACGCTGACCGAAGAAGTCGCCAAGGGTGGCAAGACCTTTGTGCGCAAGCTGAACGCCGACCGCGTGTACACCGGCGCCAACGGTGCCGAAGTCAAGCTGCACGGCCGTTCGCTGATGTTCGTGCGCAATGTGGGCCACCTGATGACCAACCCGGCCATCCTGTGGGGTGCCGAAGGCCGTGAGATCCCCGAAGGCATCCTGGACGCCGTGGTGACCACCACCATCGCCCTGCACGACCTGCAAGGCCGTGGCGCCATCGACGGCCAGGCCATCCGCAACTCGCGCCAAGGCTCGGTCTACATCGTCAAGCCCAAGATGCACGGCCCGGCCGAAGTGGCCTTCGCCGCCGAGCTGTTCACCCGCGTGGAGCAACTGCTGGGCCTGCCTGACAGCACCGTCAAGCTGGGCATCATGGACGAAGAGCGCCGCACCTCGGCCAACCTGAAGGCTTGCATCGCCGCCGCCCAAAGCCGCGTGGCCTTCATCAACACCGGCTTCCTGGACCGCACCGGCGACGAGATGCACACCGCCATGCTGGCCGGCCCGATGATGCGCAAGGGCGACATCAAGGGCAGCGACTGGATCGCCGCTTACGAGCGCCGCAACGTGCTGATCGGTCTGCAATGTGGCCTGCGCGGTCGCGCCCAGATCGGCAAGGGCATGTGGGCCATGCCTGACCTGATGGCCGAGATGCTCAAGCAGAAGATCGGTCACCCCAAGGCCGGCGCCAACACCGCCTGGACGCCCTCGCCCACCGCCGCCACCCTGCACGCCACCCACTACCACCAGGTGAACGTGGCCGCCGTGCAGCTGGAGATCGAGAAGTCGGGCGAAGAGCCGCAAAGCCTGATGGACAAGCTGCTGACCATCCCCGTGGCAGCACAAGCCAACTGGTCGGACGCCGAAAAGCAGCAGGAAGTGGACAACAACATCCAGGGCATCCTGGGTTACGTGGTGCGCTGGGTGGACCAGGGCGTGGGCTGCTCCAAGGTGCCTGACATCCACAACGTGGGCCTGATGGAAGACCGCGCCACGCTGCGCATCTCCAGCCAGCACGTGGCCAACTGGCTGCACCACGGCGTGGTGACCGAAGGCCTGGTGCGCGACAGCTTCCAGCGCATGGCCGCCGTGGTGGACGGCCAGAACGCGGGCGACGCTGCCTACAAGAGCTTGGTGGCCAACCCCAACGGCGCTGCTTTCCAGGCCGCGCTGGACCTGGTCTTCAAGGGCAAGGAACAGCCCTCGGGTTACACCGAGCCGCTGCTGCACGCATGGCGCTTGAAGGTCAAGGCGGCTTGATGCAGATGGCTTGATGCTGCTGGTTTGACATCGGCTTGAAGGCACCCGCGGGGTGCCTTTTTTCATGGGCGCATCGCCAGCACGTCGTGTTTTGCATCGGCCAAATGGGTGGTCCATGGCGGATGTGCGCTTGGCTGTGACCACAAGGCGACACATCTATCGCATTCCGATACGCCCCAGCAAAGTGCAGACATAGAATCTGCGCGACGCTGAGTATCCGCGGATCAGGGAGGCGGAGCGACATCACATGGCGGCACAAGCCATGGTGGACAACCCACGTCACGCATCCCAAGCTGCACCTTGCAGCCTGCGCCTCCCTGCGCCACCCAAGCACTCGCTTGTTGCGGGTACGAACGTCGATTCACCGTTCGCATACCCAACAAGGAGTTTTTGATGCAAAAGCTGGCTCTGTCCGCCGCACTGGTTTCCGTCGCTCTGCTGAGCGGCTGCGCTTCGATCCTCAACGAGAAGACCCAACAGGTCAACGTGTCCGCTTCCAACGGCAAGGCCATCAAGGGCTCCGTGGACGGCGTGCCTTTCACCGGCCCCGGCATCGTGACCGTGCAGCGTCAGAAGGCTTCCAAGGTCTTCAACGTGGAAACCGCCGGTTGCGCCAAGCAGACCTCGGTTGAGAACAGCGTCGATCCGAAGTTCTTCATCAACATCCTGAGCGGCGGCGCCTTCGGCTCCACGACCGACTACTCCACCGACAAAATGTGGAAGTACGCCGACAACGTCGTGATCTCCTGCGGTCAGTGATGAGCGGTCTGCAGCTCGTCTGCAAAGGAAGCGGCTTTCGGGCCGCTTTTTTTTCGTGCCTCCGCGCAGCACTCTGGCTGGCCTGCGCCTGGAGCCTCGTGCCCGCGCAGGCACAAACATCGCCCGAGCCTGCTGTCGATGTCAGCGCGTGGCAGGCCCAGGCCGAACGCCAGGACCTGCACCGCTCAGAGACCTGGCAGGCCTTGCTGCACCTGCGCGATGGGCAAGCCCAGATCCTCGACGACAGCTTCCTGCTCAGCCTGCCCGAGTTCTCGTCGCAACGCGAACTCAAGGCCACGCTGGCCCACCTGTACGGCCCGCAATCGACGCAAGCGGTGTGCCGCTTCCCGGCCCGCTACCTCTGGCTGCAGCGCACGCTGAACTTGCCGCCCTTGTCGCTGGCACATTGCCAGACGCTGCAGGAGTTCATCGTCCGCGCACCCGCCGAGCGCATCAGCCTCGTGTTCGCCTCAGAGAACCTCAGCCAGCCCTCCAGCATGATGGGGCACCTGTTTTTGAAGGTGGCGGGCCAGCGACCCGACGGCACCGAGGTGGCCCATGCCATCGCCTTCTTCACCGACGCGGCCACGGCCAACCTGCCCAAGCTGTTCTACGACAGCATGGTGGTGGGCAAGCAGGGCTACTTCGTGCTGACGCCCTTCCAGGACGAGGTCCAGCTCTACGCGGTCGATGAGCAGCGCTCGCTCTGGGAATACGAACTGCAGCTCGACGCCTTCTCGCGCCAGCTCATGCAGGCGCACATGCACGAGCTGCGCCAAACCCGCATCACTTACTTCTTCCAGGACTACAACTGCGCCACCCTGGTCAAGCACATCGTGGCCCTGGCCGCACCGCAGATGCTGGACGGACGCGAATGGTGGACGACGCCCAAGGGCGTGGTGCAGCGCGCCCAGGCGGTGGGGCTGGTGGCCAGCAGCACGGTCACGACGCCCTCGCGCTGGCGCGTGCGCACATTGCGTGACGGTCTGCCCGCATCCCAGGTGGACCAGGTGAAAGTGCAAGTCGAGCAACGGGCTCTGCCCGAAGCCGCAACCACGGCCACCGACATCCAACAGGGCTTCCTGGCACTGGAGCTGGCACGGGCCTACAACAGCCACCTCCTGGAGCAAAAGCGCATCGCGCGCAGCGATTGGCAGGCGTATGCCACACAGCTCGACGAGGTCCGCCAACGCGACTACGCCGACCTGGCGCTCCACACCGACGCGCACAAAAACCCCGTCAACGCCCCACCCGAGCGTCAGATCAGCCTGGGCTGGCAGCGCTCGGGCGGCGCCCAGCACCTGCGGTTGGGCCTGCAGCCGGTGTCGCACGCGCTGGTCGATGACAACCGGCAGCTGTTCAGCGAAAGCGAACTGCGCCTGTTCGACAGCGCCTGGCTGGTCGAGGCCCACAGCGGCCGCGTCAGGCTGGACCACTTCACGCTGTACGCGGTGGAATCGCTGCTGCCACGCGAGGCCATGACGGGCGGATTGTCCGGCCGCTTCAAGATCGGCGTGGAGCGCCAGCCCCAGCTGCGCAGCCCCGACAAGAAGGCGCTGCTGGTCGAAGGCGCGGGCGGCTACACCTGGCGCCTGAGCGACGACCTCGACGCCTTCGCGCTGCTGGGTGGCGGCTGGGGCTACCGCCAGCAGGGCTATCTGTACGCGATGCCGAGCGTGGGCATGGTGGTGCGCGAAGTGTTCGACATGAAGACGGTGCTGCGCCTGAGCCAGATCTCACGCCCGCTGGGCCAGCAGCGCAGCAGCCGGGAGCTGAGCCTCAGCCAGGTCAAGTACCTGGACGCCCAGCACAGCCTGCTGCTGGAATGGCGCCGCACCTGGCAACAGGGACGGTCGGCCAACGAGGGCATGGTTGTGCTCAAGCGCCTGTTCTGACGTCCCCGGCCCTGCGCCATGAAAAAGGCACCCCGAAGGGTGCCTTTGTTGTGCAGGTCGGACTCAGGCTCAGAACTCGTACTGGGCGCCGGCGCTGAACATGCGCACGGCATGGCTGTCACCGTTGTACTCGGCCGAAGTGAAGTCCGCAGCGGCAGTGGCTTTGAGGTTGCGGCTGAGCGCGTACTCCAGGCCCAGGCCGAAGTAGACCTTCGTGGAGCTTTCGGTGCGCGAAGCACCACCCAAGCGCTGCTTCGTGTCCATCGTGGCAAAGCCCAGGCGGCCCACGCCGGTCAGCTCGCGGGTCAGGTCATGGCGCAAGGCGGCGTTCAGCACAAAGCCGCTCACTTCCTGCGAACCACCCACGAAGAGCACATTGAACTTGCTTTTGCCGAAGTCGATGTAGGACGCTTCCAGCGCGGCCACGCGGTTGAGGCGGTAGCCCACAGAAGCTTTGCCCCCCATGTCGGCGGCGTCGCAGTTGGCGACATTGGCCGGGCAATCGACGTGCGTCAAACCGAGCGCGCCACCCACGTACACCTGGGCCGAGGCGCCACCCATCGCGGCGAGCAGCAAGCCGGCCAGTGCCATCTTCTTCATGTGAATCTCCTTGGTTTTGGGTGAGCCTCACCCGAAAGAACGACGAATTTAACGCGAAGCGGTTCGCCCTTCATCCCTCAAGGCGGTGCAGGGTTTTCCCGCAAGGTGTGACAGGTCGGCAACATCTGCGGCCGTCACCGGGCCAGGAAGGACTGCACCGCTGCCACGGTCGCGGCCGGGTCTTCCTCGTGGGGCACGTGGCCCAGGCCATCAAACACCACCAGGCGGCTGCCGGCGATGTCGCGCTGGAAATGGTCGGCGTTGTCCGGCGGGATGAGCCTGTCCTGGCCGCCCCAGAGGATGAGCGTGGGCTGCTTGACCGAGGGAATTTGCGCGGCGTACTGCCCACCGGGGCTCTGCCTAAAGCGCTCGCCCAGGGCGTGGCGGTTGCCTGCGCGCAAGGTGAGTTCGAAGTAGCGGTCGATGAGTACGGGCGTGATGCGGCTGGGGTCGCCGTAAACGTTGCGCACGCTGGATTCGATCATGCTGCGCGGCAAGACGTTCTCCATCACCGGGCGCAACCATGGGATCTGCGCGACCTTGAAGCCGATCGGCACCGATGTCGGGTCATAGGGGTAGCCGGCCGCATCGACCAGCACCAGCTTGCTGACACGCTCGGGGTGGTCCACCGCCAGCTTCCAGGCCAGTCCTCCGCCAAAAGAGTTGCCTGCCACCACGGCCTGCTTCACGCCGAGCTGGTCGAGCAAGGCCACGAGGAAGTCCACGTAGTGCGTGAGCTGGTAGTTGCCATCGGGCATCGGGCCCGTCAGGCCAAAACCGGGCAGGTCCATGCGGATGACGCGGCGCTGGCCCTTCAGGGCCTCGGCCCAGCCTTCCCAGGTGTGCAGGCTGGCAGAGGTGCCGTGCAGCAGCACGATGGGCTGCGGGTCGCTGCGCGGGCCTTCGTCGCGCAGGTGGACCTGCATGCCCATGAGGCCCACGAATTGCGAAGGCGGCGGCGCCCAACGGGCCTTGAGGCTGTCCACGTCGCGGTCGGGCGCCCAGGCCTTGGCCACGCCGACGCCCACCAACACCCCCAGGACGAGCAAAAGCCCGCCCAACACCTTCGTCCACTTCGCCATCGTGTGCCCCCTTGTGCGTGTGCGCTGGACCCGATCGCACGCTGCGACGGGCCCCGGGACATTGTCACGGTCTGGCGGCTCAGCGGTAACTCAACAGGGAAGGATTCGCGCCTTCGACGTGGCCATGCTCGTTGATGGACACCAGGTGCAGCCCATCCCGGCCCACCAAAATCTTCGTGATGCCGGCGTTGGCCAGCGTCCAGTTGATGGTGAAGGCCTGGGTGTCGTGCAGGCCCAGCAGGTGGGCACAGACCACGCTGATGAAGCCGCCCGAGGTGAACACCGCGGCCTGGCCCTTGGCGGGCGTCAGCTGCACCAGCTCTTCCAGCGTGGACACGCAGCGCAGCTTGAACACCGACCAGGGCTCGCTGTACTCGGCGTCGTGGTTGCCACCGACCCAGCGCGAGACCGCGTCCTGGAAGAAGGTCTGGAAGGCACGGCGCGGGTCACCGCTGGCGGCCATCTCCGACATCATCAAGGCCTTGTCGGCGTAGCGTGGCTGGGCCACCTCGATGACGTTCTCGTGGTCGAACTCGTTGACACCGGCGTGGATGCGCATCTGCACGTCCAGCGCCATGGCCGACAAGGCCGCGCGGGCCGTGTCCTGGTGGCGCTGCATGGTGCCGCTGACCACCACCTCCGGGCTCACGCCGCGGGCCTTCAGCGCCTGCCCGACGGCGTGACCTTGCTGATGTCCCAGGGCCGAGAGCTCGTCGTAGTTCTGGCTGCCAAACGACGCCTGGCCATGGCGGATGAGGTAGAGCGCGCCCATGTCGATGTGCTTTCTGCCGTGCGCCTTACTTGCTGCCGTACTTCATCAGCTCCAGGCGGGCGATCATGCCCTTGTGCACCTCGTCCGGGCCGTCGGCCAGGCGCAGGCTGCGCGCCTGGTTGAAGAAGGCCGTCAGCGGGGTGTCGTGCGAGACGCCCATGCCGCCGTGGATCTGGATGGCGAAGTCCACCACCTGCTGCAGCACGTTGGGCGCCACGACCTTGATGGCCGAGACGTCGGTCAGCGCGCCCATCACGCCCACGGTGTCGATCTTCCAGGCGGCTTGCAGGGTCAGCAGGCGGGCCTGGTCGATGGCCAGGCGGCATTCGGCGATGCGCTCGCGGTTGCCACCCAGGTTGATGATGGGCTTGCCGAAAGCCACGCGCTTCAAACCACGCTCGATGGCCAGCTCCAGCGATTTTTCGGCGGCGCCCAGCATGCGCATGCAGTGGTGGATGCGGCCTGGGCCCAGGCGACCCTGGGCGATCTCGAAGCCGCGGCCCGGGCCGGCGATGACGTTGGACAGCGGCAGGCGCACGTTGGTGAAGTGCACCTCGCCGTGGCCGTGGGGCTCGTCGTATTCGCCGAAGACGGGCAGCATGCGCTTGATCTCGACACCCGGGGTGTCCATCGGCACCAGCACCATCGAGTGCTGGCTGTGGCGGCCGCCGTCCGCGTTGGGCGTGCGGGCCATGAAGATGCCGATCTTGCAGCGCGGGTCACCCACGCCGGACGACCACCACTTCTTGCCATTGAGCACGATCTCGTTGCCCTCGACCACGGCGGTGGCGGCCATGTTGGTGGCGTCCGACGAGGCCACTTCGGGTTCGGTCATGAAGAACACCGAGCGGATCTCGCCGGCCAGCAGCGGCGTCAGCCACTGGGCCTTTTGCTCCGCGCTGCCGTACTTCCACAGCACTTCCATGTTGCCGGTGTCGGGCGCGTTGCAGTTGAAAATCTCGGGCGCCATCATGGAGCGGCCGGTCTGCTCGGCACTGAAGGCGTAGTCCAGCACGCTCAGGCCGGCACCCAGCTCGGGGTCGGGCATGAACAGGTTCCACAGGCCTTCGGCGCGGGCCTTGGCCTTGAGGGCTTCGACGCGCGGAGGGATCTGCCACTTCGTCCAGTCGCCACCGTGGCGCGCCTCGTGGATCTCCTGCCAGTGCGCGGCCTCGATCGGGGCGATGTGTTCGTCGATGAAGGCACGCACGCGCTTGGCGGTGCTGCTGGCACGTTCGCTGGGCTGGAAGTCCATGGGGGTCTCCTGGGTGGGATGAGGCTGTCTGCCTTCGGTCCCTGGATGCTACGCCGCCATCACCCTTGCATCAAATGATGAATTTTCATCGCAAGTCATGCGCAAAATGAATCACTTGGTGCCGATACGCCCCTCACTCGCGGTGCACTGCACCCTATTTTCTCCGCTGGAAAGACCGATGTCCTTACCATCCGCCACACCAGATACCGCTGTTCACGTCCGACCCCCATGAGCCCTCCCGTCACAGGACTCGCCGAGACGCCCTCCTTGGCGCAATCGCTGGCCACCCGGCGCATCCCTGGCATGGACGCCTTGCGCCTGCTGGGTGTGCTGTCGGTGATGATGAGCCACGCCGGCCTGCTGGACTGGAGCTTCGGGCTGCAGGTGCTGCTCGTGGTCAGCGGCTTCCTGATCACGCGGATGCTCCTCCAGGAACACGACCGCACAGGCACGGTCCACGTGTCGCGGTTCGCCTGGCAACGCGCCACCAGGCTGATGCCGGCCATGCTGGCCTACACCGCACTGGGCGCCGCCTACCTCATGGCACGCGGACTGCCTTTGCCGCTGGGCGCCATCGCCAGCGCGCTGGCCCAGGTGCACAACTACTACCAGGCCCTCACGGGCGCACCAACGCATTACCTGTCGCACACGTGGTCGCTCTCCCTGCAAGAGCAGTTTTACGTGCTGTGGCCCCTCTTCCTGCTGTGGGCCTGGCGCCGAGGCATGCGGCTGGAGCGGGCCATCGCGGGCTACATCCTCGGGGTTTGGGCGCTGAGGGCCGTCGAATGCCTGGTGCTGTCGATGCCAGACCCCTACCTGTACCGCGCCCTGGAGACCCGCAGCGACAACCTGGCCGTGGGTGGCCTGATCGCGGTTTTGCTGCGCGATCCGCGCTGGGTGGCGGGCTACCAGCGCTTGCGCCGCATGGCCCCGGTCATTTTGGCCTTGGCTGCCGTGCTGCTCGGCCTGTCCGAACTCCACCGGGGCAACGCCACTTACCGGTATGTGTTCGGGATGGCCCTGGAGCCCCTCCTGATCGCGCTGGCCATGCCCTGCATGGTCCTGCTGGCGAGCACGCCGTCCTGGCCCCAACGCCTGCTGAACGCGCGGATCGTCGTGGCCGCGGGTCAGGGCTCCTACGCGATGTACCTCTGGCAACAGATCCTCATGTCAGGCGGCATCCATGCGCTCACGCGGCACCACTGGGCGCCATGGCCGGCATTTGGCGTGGTGGCCACGCTGATCGCCCTGCTGGGGCACCTGTCGTTCACGTACTTCGAAAGCCCGACACGCCGCGCGCTGGCAGCACGCACGGCGCACTGGTTCCAACAGCCACACGCTGCCGCGCACAGGCCATCGGCAGCCTGAGCACCGGCAGGGCACCGGCCGTCAGTCGTGCATGGCCTGGCGCGCACCCGCGGCCACGCTCTCGCGCATCCAGCGGTGCACCGGGTCGGCTTCGCGGTCGGCATGCCAGTACATCCAGATGCCGATGGGCGGCACCGGCACAGGCAGCTCGCGCAGGGTCAGGGGCAGGGCGCGCGTGAGCTGCTCGGCGTAGGTGCGCGGCAGCGTCAGCAAGGCATCGCTGGCCACGACCACGTTGGCGGCGGCGAAGTAATGCTGGCAGCGCAGGATGACCTCGCGTTCGCCCAGGCCCTGCGCGGCCCACACGGCCTGCAAGGGGTCGGGCTGCTCGGGCTGCAAGGTCACCATCACGTGCTGCTGGGCGAAGTAGGTGGGCACATCCAGCGCACCTTGCACGGGATGGTCTCGGCGCACCAGCACGGCCAGGTCCTCGTCGGCCAGGTGCTCGCCGCGGATGCGGCCGGCCACACGGCGCTGGCGGTCGATGACGAGGTCCACCTCGCCGAGCGTCAGGCTGCGCTCCAGCGCGTCGCGCGGCACGCGCACGCTGGCCAGTTTCACGTGCGGGGCCACGCGGCCCAGGCTGGCCATCAAGGGCGGCAAGGTGATGGCTTCGAGCACATCGCGCATGCCCAGGCGCAGGGTCATGTTCAGCGTCAACGGGTCGAAAGTGTCGGCCTGGCCCATGAGCGACTGCAGGCCGCGCAGGTGGGCCTGCACCTCGCCGATGACGCGCCGGGTCAGCTCGGTCGGCACCATCTGGTTGCCCTGGCGCACGAACAGCGGGTCGCCCCACAGGCGGCGCAGGCGGGCCAGGGCGTGGCTCACGGCCGGCTGGCTGAGGTGCAGGTGGCGGGCGGCGCCAGAGATGCCACCGTGCTCATAGACAGCGTCCATCACACGGAACAGGTTGAGGTCCAGGCGCGAGACCGCGGCGCCAGACGTCTTGAAAGCGGGCATGACCATGGGCCGTCACCTTACACCGGGGGGACGCACCGGGGACGTTTCATGTGACGATCACGGCACTCTTGGTCTTGTCGGCAGAGCACCTGCCCCCACTCCATGCGTCTGGCGATGTCATCCCTCCAGCCCTCCCCCGCAGCCTCCTCTCGCATCCTGACATGGGCGGCCGCCCTGCTCGTCAGCCTGTTGTCGCTGTGGCGCGTGCTTCACCTTCAGGCCAGCCCGGACGACATCTTGGTGAGCGTTTTGCCGGACGATGCCTTCTATTACATGAAATTGGCCATGCACCGCGCAGCAGAGGGTCGGTGGACCTTCGACGGCAGAAACGCCGCCACGGGCTTTCACCTGCTATACGGGCACCTGCTGCATGCCATCTTCGTGGTCAGCCCAGACATGGAGTGGCGCACGCTTTATCGCATTGTCGGCGTGCTGGCCAGCCTGGCTCTGGGCCTGGCCACCTGGCTGACAACCCGCGTGGCCGTGCAAGCGTTTGGCATCGCCAGCCTGCCCTTGGCCCTTGCGCCTTTTGTCAGCCACACCGCGCTCGTGCAAAGCACCCTGATGATGGAGTCCTGGCTGGTGCTGCTGTTCGCTGCCCTGACCGTGCACGGCGTGACGCGCGAGCAGCCCCTGCGGCCCACCAGCGTGCTCGGCTTGCTGGCGGTCGGCGCGCTGGGCTCCTTGTCTCGCACAGACTTCGGCATGCTGCCCGGCGTCCTGACGGCCGTCGCGTTCTGCATCCCAGGCGGCAAGCGCAGCCTCCTGTTTCAACGCAGCGCCGTGGTGCTGGGCGGCACCGTCTTGGGCGTCATCCTTTGTGTGCTGCACAACCACCATGTCTCCGGGCAGATCACCCAGGCCAGCGCGCAGGTCAAGCTGCACTGGTCGGCGATGGCGGGGCACAGCATCTTGCAGCCTCTGGGCTTGCTCGCATCGGTGGTCTTCCCAGGCCTCCCAGACGTCGAGCACTTCGGCCGCCCGATCAAGCTGATCTTCGCCATCACGGCCTTCGTGCTGGGCGCGGCGCTCCTGAAAGGCTGGCGCGCCCGCCGTGAGCACGCCACCGGGGTCACCTTGATGGTGGGCACGGCCCTCACGCTGGCCGCTTACGTGCTCTTCTACAGCCACAACAGCGAAGCTCTGCAGATTTGGTACGCCGCGAACCTCCTGGTTCCTGTCGCCCTGCTGCTCGCTGCCGTCGGCCACCAACTGCTGCGCGGTCACGCGAGATGGCTCGCCCCGGTGGTGGCTTCGGCCTACCTGCTGCAAGGCGCGACGCACCTGTTCGCCGTGTCCTACCCTCAGCAAGCCGGCCTGCTCAAAGGTGCGCGATACCTCAACGCTCACCCCGTGGCAGACCGCTATGGCGCCTGGAATGCCGGCATCCTGGGATATTTCATCCAAAAGCCGGTGACCAACCTCGACGGCCTGACCAACGATGCAGCAGGCCCGCACATCCAGGCCAACACGCTGCTGGACTACATCGTCTCGGAACGCATCCACTACATCATCGACCACGAGGTGATGCTCAGCAGCGCCGCTTTCCGCCGGCGTGGCGGCTACGACGATGAGCGCGCCTTGCGCTGCATTCGCCCGCTGTTGCGCGTCGATGGTGACGCAGCAACCTGGGGGAGCTCTCACCTCGCCTTGTTCGAGGTCTCACACGCGTGCCTGACGCAGCGCAGCACCACACCCTGAGTTGCCCGAGCCCGCAGCGAAACTTTGCGCCCGACGAAAGCCACTGCGGGCGCATTCGCGCCATAATCGCGCGTCTGCCGCTCAAGCGGCCCCTTGGAGCCCTCACCTTGGACAGCCATCCTCGGTGACCTCCCCCTACAGCCACTGGACTCCAGCCCTCGCGCCCAACGCGTGAGGGCACGCCGAGCCGGTGCCCCCTGACGCGATGCCTGCGCTGCAGATCCCGTCGGGCAGCAGGAGGGGGCGGTCACCCCACCCCACCCTCCTTGCGAGCCGCATGGCCTCCATGCGCGTGGCTTGCTTGCCGGAGTACCCATGCTCAACGTTTTCACGCTGGCCAACGGCCGCCTTTTCCAGGAAGAAATCGACAGCCTCGATGAGCTCACGCCCGTGAGCCCGATCTGGGTGGACCTGGAAGACCCCACGCCCGAAGAAAAGGGCTGGATCGCCGTGCGCTTCGGCCTCGTCATCCCCGGCGACATCATCGACGACGACCTGGAAGAGTCGGCCCGCTTCTACGAAGAAGACGACGCCGTGCACATCCGCTCCGACTTCCTGATCGACGACGACGACACCCCGCGCAACGTCCGCGTGGCCTTCATCCTGCACCACAACGTGCTGTTCTCGATCCACCGCGAGGACCTGCCCGTCTTCCGCCTGTTGCGCATGCGCGCGCGCCGCATCCCGGCCCTGATCGAAGACGCCAAGGACGTGCTGCTCAAGCTCTACGACGCCGACGCCGAGTACTCCGCCGACACGCTGGAGAACATCTACGACGAGCTGGAGAAAGTCAGCAAGCGCGTGCTGCAAGACGAAGTCAACGACGCGGCCGCGGCGGAAGCGCTGGCGGCCATCGCCCGCCAGGAAGACTTGAATGGCCGCATCCGCCGCAACGTCATGGACACGCGCCGCGCCCTGAGCTTCATGATGCGCGCCCGCATGCTCACCACCGACCAGTTCGAAGAAGCCCGGCAAATTTTGCGCGACATCGACTCGCTCGACTCGCACACCGCCTTCCTCTTCGACAAGATCAACTTCCTGATGGACGCCACGGTGGGCTTCATCAACATCAACCAGAACAAGATCATCAAGATCTTCTCGGTGGCCTCGGTCGCGCTGCTGCCGCCCACCCTGGTGGCCAGCGTCTACGGCATGAACCAAAAGTTCCCGGAGCTGGAGTGGTTGGGTCCCGTCTGGAGCTACCCCTACACGGTCGCCCTGATGGTGGCCAGCGCCTTGGTGCCCATGTGGTACTTCAAGCGCCGCGGCTGGCTGAGCTGAAGGCACACCCCGCCAGATGCCCCTTCGCCGGCCGAACCTGCCTGCCCTCCCTGACGGCCTGTGGCGCGTCATGCTGGGCACCACCTGCGTGGTGCTGGCCTTCAGCCTGCTCAACCCCGTGCTGGCCGTGCGCCTGCAGATGGGCGGCACCAGCAGCACGGCCATCGGCCTGTTCGCCACCCTGCCTTTCCTGAGCGTGGCCCTGTTGGTGCCCCTGGTGCCCCGGCTGTTCGCGCGCATCGGCGTGGGCCAGGCCTACCGGCTGGGCCTGCTGCTGGAGCTCATCGCTTGTCTGGGCTACCTGCTGACGGACGACTACCGCGCCTGGTGCGCCCTGGGCCTGGTGGCCGGCCTGGGCGCCGCCGCCGCCTGGAACGCCACCGAAGCCCTGATCGCCCACAACGTGCCAGCCACGCACCGCGGTCGCCTGACGGGCATGTACCAGGCGCTGCTGGGCGCAGGCATGGCCATCGGCCCCATGCTGCCCGCCCTGCTGGGCCTCAGCCCGACCCAAGCCAATGTGCTGGCCAGTGTGGGCCTGGCCATCGGCCTGCTGTTGAACCTGCCGCCTGCCGTGCTGCAGCTGCGCGCAACCCGCGAAGGTCAGTCTGGCATGGGCCTCCTGGCCGCATGGCGCCTTCACCCCCACCTGGCCTGGGCCGCTGCCGTGGGCGGAGTCTTCGAGGTCGGCCTGGGCTCCATCACCACGGCCTACGGAGCGCAGATCGGGCTGAGCCTGGGCTCGGCCACCTCCATCACCGGGGCGCTCGGATTGGGCTCCTTCCTGTTCCAGTACCCGATTGGCTGGTTGGCCGATCACTGGCCGACGAAGCGACTGTTCGCCGCGGGTGCCATGCTGCTGACGCTCAGTGCCCTGGCCTTCCTGGGCGCCGCACAAGCCCCGTGGCTGCTGTGGGTGTGCGCATGGGCCTGGGGCGGCGTGGGCGGCGCCCTCTACACCCTGAGCATGGTCCGCGTGGCGCATGACTTTTCTGACCGCTCGGCACTCGCCGGCACCTCCGCCATGATCGCCAGCTACACGGCCGGCGGTGCGCTCGGCCCCCTGCTCAGCGGCTTCTTCTTTGACCATGCCGGGGTGAGCGGACAAGGCCTATGGCTCGCCCTTCTGGCACTCAGTCTGTGGGTCAGCATCCGCTGGGACAGGCCCACCGCGTCACAGCACGGGTGATAGACTCGTTCGCAATTGCGAGCACCCAGCGGACACATGACCCACGGACCGGCCCCCCTCATCAGCGTCGTCATCCCCGCCTACAACTCGGCACGCACGCTGCGCGCGGCGGTCGACAGTGTGCTGAAGCAGGACTGGCCCAGCATCGAGCTCATCGTGGTGGACGATGGGTCCAAAGACACCACCTGCGCGGTGGTCGAACCCGACGCTCAGGCCGGCCGACTGCAGCTGCTCAAACAAGTGCGCAACCAAGGCGTTTCCGCTGCGCGCAACCGTGGCATCTCGGCCGCCACCGGCGACTTCATCGCCTTCCTCGACTCCGACGACGTCTGGACGGGCCAGCACCTGTCTCAAGCCATGGCCGTGCTGTCTCAGCATGCCGATGTGGACGTGGTGCTCATGAACTCCGCCGTGATCGACCTCGACACCGGCGCGCCACATGGCACCTGGATGGACCTGCGACGCCCCGCCTTCGACGCCACGGCGCACACGGACCTGGGCCAGGGATGCCAGCGCATCGACGGCCGCTTCATCGAGGCGGTCATCACCGGCTGCTTCGTGCACGTGCAGGCCCTGGTCGCTCGCCGGGCTGTGTTTGCCCAACTGCGTTTCGACGAAACCCTGCGCTGCTCGGAAGACCTCGACTGGGCCATCCGCACGGTGCACGAGGGTGGGTTCACCTGGGCCTGGAGCGAGTCCGTCACCGGCTCATACCGGCTGCACCCCGACAGCCTGGCGGCCCAGACGCCAGAGAAGCAGGAGTTCATCGAGAAGATCGGACTGAACCTGTTTTCCGGCTACCTGCGCTGGCCGGGCCTGGACGACCGCACCCGCGATGCCATCCGGCGCACCCTGATCAACTCCTGCATGGACCTGATCTACTTTGCCCGCCAAAAAGGCCAAGCAGCCGAAGCCTGGCAGCACTGGCTCTTCAGCCTGCGCCACGGCTGCACCGCGCGGCAGCTCAAAGAGTTCCCGAAGCTGCTGGCCTTGAGCGTCGGCGTGCGGGGCTGACCCGCCCCGGCTACCAGGCCGCTGTGCTCAACCGCCCTGCCGAGGAACCTCTCCTGGCGCCCAGCGCAGGCGGTCCAGCGCGCGGTTGACCCGGACCAGGCAGGCATTTTCCATGCGGGCAAACAGCCAGGCGGCAAGCAGCGACACCGCCACCGTGGCCGCGAAAATGCCCAAAGCCTCGCCACGGGTGAGCGTGCCATCGGCATGCGCCAGCAAGATGAGGTGACTGGTCAGCGTGACCAGCACCACGAAATGCACCAGGTAGAGCGCAAACGAAATCTGCCCCATGAAGCGCGACAAGCGCGAACCCATCAGCGCGATGAGATCGCCATTGAGGTGCACCGCCCCCATGATGGCCGCCGCACGTGCAGCGTTGAGCCACAGGCTGTCGTTGCCGATGTCTGGCGAGCGGGCGCATGACACCACCGAGAACGCCAGCAAGGCCAGCGACACACAGCGCACCCGCCAATCGGCCTGACGCGGCAACACACCGTTGGCGCGCAGGATGCTGAACCAAGCCCCCAGGAAAAACAAAGCGTAGTAGCTCTTGAACACGTACAGCACCAGGGCAATGAGCAGGGCAGCCCGCCCCGGCGACTTCAGCCGCTCAAGCTGGAGGCCAAACAGGAAAATCAAGGCCGAACCCAGCATCTCGATGGACATCGTCCACAGGAAGGGATGGTAGGACCTGGACTCGCTCGGCTCGAAGTACACCCCATAGAACACGTACTTCACCCAGTTCATGAAGGATGGCTGGAACTGCAGGAACGAGCCCAGCCAGTCCTCTCGATGCACCACCACCGCGGCCTCGGCATTGGCCTGCCACCCCATCTTCATGACCACCAGGCTCATGAAACAAGCCAGCGCGATCGGGACGGTCAGGCGGGTGTAGCGCCGAAGGGAGGTCGTGCGCAGCACCTCCAGATTGCGCGACGCCAGGAAGGGCGTCAGCAAGGCATCGCCCGACAGCACGAAAAAGACAGAAACGGCCAGCGGCCCGTTGCACAACAGGGCCAGCGCCCCATGCCTCAGTTCCGGGAACAGCGTGCCAAAGCATTCCCAATAGGCGTGGTAGAGCAACACGGCCAGTGCCGCCCAGCCCCTCACGCCATCCAGATAATGAACACGACCCGTCATACGCTCCACTCCGTGCAGGCAGGCACGGATTTCACACGGCCTGAAGTACGGCGCATTCTACGGGGGCCGGCCTGGATCGCCAGCGCCTTGCGCCCCCCCTGGCATGGCGTCAACTGCTGAGCTTGAGGGTCACGAGGTACAGGAAGACCACGGCACCCATGCTGAGCAACACCAGCCGCTTGCCATGCACCGACCAACTCATGGCTGGCATCAACATGTTGCTGCGACGAGCCATCTGCCACGTGGCCACCACCATGGCCATGTGCACGTAAATGAGCATGGTGTAGCTGCGACTCAGGAAGAACATGGCGGTCAGGCCACCCGTCAAACCCAACCAGAGCACCCTGGAGCACAGCCGCACTTCGTCCCACTCCTCGGCCGGCAGCATGTCCGGCGACGGCTCGGGAGGTTTGCACTCACGCTGAAATTCGACCGCCATGCACATCCGCACCGACAGCGCCAGGATGCTGAGCCAAACCGTGAACCCGAAAAAACCCAGTTCAGCCAAGGCCAGCATGTAAGAGTTGTGCGCCGTGATGTGGTGGTAGGACACGAACTGCCCCTTGCCCACACCAAACAGTGGGTTGGAGAAGAACATCAGGAAGCCTTGCGTCCATGCCTGCACACGCCCCTCGGCCGACTCTTCCTTGGCGGACATGTCTCCCACGCGCGATGACCCCAAGAGCAAGATCGCGACCGGAAGCAGCAACACTGGCGCCGCCAGCATGCTGCGCCTGACACCAAACCGCAGGACACTGAAATGGAGCAAGATGGTGCCCAACGACAAGACGGCGCCGCGCGAGTCGCACAAGGCAATCGCATACATGAGCGCCGCCAAAGCGGCCAGCCACACCACGCGCATGAGCCAACCGGCACGGTAGGCCGTGTAAACCATCAGGGGCATGGCCATGAGCATGGCCATCGACAGATCGTTGGGATCGCTGAGGAAGCCCAGGTAAATCACCCGGCCCTGGATGGGGACCGCACCGGTCCATCCAACACCGTTGGCCGCTTCGTCAATGGAATGGATGGCGATGATGGTCATGGCGATGCCGATGACAACGAACATCGCGCGCAGGCGCTGCAAGGTGTTGATGCCGGACGCCACCAGGAAAAACAGCAAGACGACCGGAAAGAAGTCGCCAAACACGGCAAAGGCCTCCTCCAGCAAGCCCCCCTTGATGAGCGACCAGCACATCAGGAAATACAGCCAACCCATCAACTTGAAGTGGGGGGCCTGCATGCCCTTGCGGGACTCCTGGGTCCAGAACACCGTGGCCAGGACCAGCACAACCGGCAGGAGGGGCACACCCTGCAATTCCTCAATGAACTCCTGTGGCCGGATGTAGATCAGGAAAAGATAGATCAGCAGGAAAATGATGGACTTGGACTGGCTGAGCATGGCCGCAGATTTCCTTCCGCCCTCCACTGGCGACATTCAGGCGTTGCGACTCAGGAACTGGCTCACTTTGGACCAGGTTTCTTCCACGCGGGCCTCCCAGCTCATGCCACTGACGGCCTGCATTCGGGCAGCACAACGGTCTGGACCGGTGTCTTCCAAAGCACGCTCGATGGCCGCAATGAACTCATCGGGCTCGGTGGCCACCTGCACCAAATCACCGAAGCGGTGCACCTCAGCAGTGGGCGCAGACACCACAGGCTTGCCCGTGGCCAGATACTCGCGCAACTTCAGCGGGTTGTTGTTCGCCACCATCTGGTTGAGCCGGTAGGGCATGATGGCCACATCAAAGGCCTTGGCCCAGGAGGGCAGGCTCTCATAGGGTTGCGGACCGACCATCAGCACATTGGACAAGGCCTGCAATTCACTGACGTCGGCAGACGCGAAACCGATCAGCAGCAAGGTCCACTGCGGCCTCGCGCGGGCCACCGCCACCAGCAGCTCCACGTTGGTCCATGGCGCGATGAGGCCGAAATAACCGATCACCGGATGCTGCAGTCCAGCCGCACGGTCGGGCACCACGGTGTCCGGATGCTGGGCCTGTGCAAAGAGGTCCACATCCACGCCATGTGGCGAAAAGAGGGTGCGCGGGTTGATGGCCTTCTTGCCTTCAACCAGTGCAGGCGGCGCCACAAACACAAGGTCTGCGCGCTCGGTCAGGGCACGGTCACACTGGGTGATGTACCCCACATCCACCCCAGGCATGGCCGCGTAAGCGTCAATGCAGTAGTAAACGATGCCGCGATTCGGCACAGCATCCATCATGAACGACGGGTGCGGCACGTGAAACCACAACACGGGATCGCGCATGCCTGCGATGCGCAAGGCACGACGCACGGCCCAAGCACCGAACAGCTGATTCAGTTTGCGGACACCCGGCAGCCGCGCCCATGGCAGCTGAGGCACTGTGCAGTGCCACAACCCAGGCTCGACCCATTGCGGGGGACGCAAGGCTTGCCACAATTTCCGAAAAATCCTGCCCAAGTCGCGTTTGCTGCCGCTGGGCGGGCGCATGCCGGGTGAATCCACGTACAGCAAATTTGCACGTGCGGACAATCGGCGCGCAATGTGGTGGCTGGAAGTTCGATTTTCGGCAAACCATTCGTTCCCGAAATACACCACAGATGTCTTGTGATTGCCCCGCTGTGCAGCGCTTCCAGGAAGTGCATCCAAGCCCATTCACCGCCCTCTTATGTCACTGACTTGGCGAACTCGCTGGCACGAGCTTTGCCCCTGATTGATCGAAACAGCATATCAGAGGTTTTTCAGCGCCTGCCATGCAAAAAGGGGGCGTCACCGCCCCCTTTCATGCTGCGTGAAATCGCGTTCAGTTCACAAAGTCGCGCGGCGTGCTCACCGTGGTGGCCAGTGGTTCGGTGCGGGTCACGGTGCCCGACGAGTTGCGGAACTCCACAGTGCCGCCCGTCGTCGCGTTGTTGAACCTGACCGTCACCACACGACCATCCGTCAGGTTGATCTGAGCACCCGTCATGCCAGTCGCAGGCGACGAGGTCACCGAGGTCACCGCCGACGTTGCCGCATTGCCGCTGGTGCCAATCACATGCAGGAAATACGTTGCGGTGTTGGCGCTTGCATCGACCACGTCGATGTGGCTGGCTGCAGTGCAGCAGTTGGCGTCAAGGTCGTATGAAGCGTAATCGAACGGTGTGACCTGGTACGTCAGGCCGGCAGGGGCCACGCGGTGAACATCCATCCGGTTCGAGGCATCGCCCACGAAGGTCAGCTTGTCACCGTTGATGCTGGTCGGTGCCTTCGGCAGGTTCAGCGACCACACGCGCTTGGTGCTGCTGGAGGTGGCAACCACGCGGTCAAACACCACGAACGTGCTGGGTCGGATGAACACGAACTCGCGCTCATGCTTCGCCACCGAGGGATGACCATGGTAGACCGGCGTCATCTTCATCGAAGCATACGTGTAGTCAGCGCTGTGCGACACAGCTGCCATGCCACACGTGCCAGTGATGTAGTCCTTGCCAATCATTTGAACGGAACCAGCGGCATCTTCGAAGCGGGCATTGTTCTTGGACTGGACGCTGCTTTGCAGACCGCTGCGGGAGAATCGGTTGCCCGTCGGGGCCAACCACTCGCCACGGTAGATCTGGAAAGAGCCTTGCTCGAAGTGCTGGTGGCTTTCAAACTGCTCGCCGCACTGCACGACTGCGTAGGTGGCAGTTGCATCACCCCAAGCCGAGCGCATGAACAAGTCACCTGTGCCTGCGCCGTACCATGCCGTTGACAGGTCCGTCAGGTTGGCACTGACCAGCGTGGGCGGCTTGTAGATGAAGTCCCAAACCGTTTCGAAACCGAGCGCCATCTTCGGCAGCTTGGAGCCCTTGAGCATCAGGTTGGCAGTGGCCGAAGCACGGTCTTGGGGGTACAGCGAGATCAGCGTCAGCAGGTATTCGCGGTTGTAGTCAAAGAAGGGTGCGAAGTGGTCACGCGACTGGTCACCGTGGGAGACGATGTAGGTCGTGTCCGGGGTGATCTGGTGGGTCATCCAGTTCAGGCTGTTGCGGGTGTGGGAAGACAGGTCGGCGATGCGTTCACCCGTCGAACGTTCCCACCAGTCGTACAGGCGGAACAGGCGCTTCTGTGAGACCCCGTAGTTGGTGCCCTCGATGGAGCCGCCGCCAGGGACGGTCGTGTTGAACTTGGGCACCAGCGTGTTGCCGAATTTGGTGACACGGAAGAGGTCCAGCCATCCTTGGGCCTGCGGGTTGTCACCTTGGGTGGCCAGGCCCACCAAGGCGGTCGCCTCCAGGAAAGAGTAGTGGTAGTTGTTGAACGGGTCTTCGGTGGCCCAGCCCGTCCAGGTCCAGGGCACGCCATTCCAGTTGCCCGAACTCGGATGCCAGACGTTGTAGAGCACCGCGTTCATGTACGCAATCCACTGGGACTTCTGCGTCGAGGTCAGCGCATCGAAGCACCAGTCGTACACCAGCGCAGCCTCGCCCAGACCCTCGCCCACATACAGGAAGGAGTCATAGGTCACACCAGGCGGCTTGCCAGCGTTGATCAGGGCCATGGCGTCGGTCACGAGCTTGTTGACGCGGCCGATGGAGAAATCGCGGTAGGTGGTGTTGCCTGTGACCTTGTACATCAGGGCCGGCAGCCAGTTGGGGAAGCCGAAGTTGGTCGAGCTGTTGACGCCACCGGCCACTTCCGAATCCACGAAGGCCTTCAGGCGCTGGAATTCCGCCGTGTTGGCCGTCGCCATGCCCTTCAGGCAGTTGACCGTCTGGGCATGGTTGAACAGCACTTTCGGGTGGCTGCTGGCCACGGTGTAGGAACCCGTGGTCGTGGATCGGGTGATGTTGCAGCCGTCAGAAGCCGTGTCCAGCGCGAACGTGGCCACCACCGAGCGGGCCGCAGACATGTCGAGCGCGCAAGTGGTGCCAGAGCCGGAGCAGTCACCCGACCAGGAGGCGAGCTTCCACCCGGTGGAGGGAGAGGCGGTGAGCGTGACGGCGGTGCCCGTGTTGACGTTGGAGGAGCAGGTGCCGGTGCTGCAATCGATCACGCCCGTCGAAACCACCGAGCCCGTGCCAGAAACCGACACGCTCAGGGATTGGGCGGTGACCGTGGGGGTGACCGATGTGACCGTGGGAATGAACGTCGCCGACACAGACTTGGCGGAAGTCATGGTCACCGTGCAAGCACCGGTGCCTGAGCAGGCGCCACCCCAGCCGCCAAACACGTACCCGCTGGCCGGCGTGGCCGACAGGGCATAGGCCGTGTTGATGACGAGGTTGCTGGAGCAGGACGCTGTGGCACAGGTCATGCCCGAGGGCGAGGAGCCCACGGTTCCCTGTCCAGTGACTGCCACGCTGAGTGCGTACAGCGGCGTCGAAGAGGATGCGGCTCGGCGCCGGAGCCCTTCGTCCGTTTCAGATGTTGAGGTGGCACCGCCACCGCCGCCGCCGCCGCACGCCGAGACCGCCACTGCAGTCATCAGCGTCAGAAACCAGGCAGATACCTTCGAATTCATACTCACTCCAATACTCAACCGATCACGTACCTGATTGTCGGCAGCCCCTGCCGATCACATGAAACACCGCTGCTGCTTTCGTCACCATGCGTAAGCGCTGTGCATTTGTGCCGTGAAATCCAGGCCGGATCATCGATTGTTTGTTTGCGAGGGAAGCTGCGCATCGCAGCCTCCCGAGAAATGGCTCGCGATCTTCACATCCGAATGCGCGATGCAAGGCAGAATCGTCAGGTTTGTGGTTACGATTTGTGCGTGACATGAAGATCGCTCCCAGGGGGCACCTGCCCCAATGCCAGAAGACCCCCCCTATATGCGTGATGTAGTGCTCGGCCGAGGCGCCCGCATCTGGCAAGACATTGCCCAGGAACCGGGCATCGCCGAGGCCATCCAACACACCCTGGGCCACGCCGACCTGGATCGGTTCAGCTTCACGCCGAACGACCGCGTCTGGGTCTTCGCGTACGCCAGGGCTGCGCAGGACAACGAGCGCATGCTGCGACGGCTCCAGCAGGCCGGCGTGCGCGAGGTGGTGTACATCACCTCGTCGTCCACCATCATCGGCGACACGACGGATTGCTACGAGTACCCACGGGTCAAGCGGCAGGCGGAAGCGGTGGCGCTCTCGCTGCCGCAGAGCCGGGTGCTGGTGTTGGGCTTGGTCGTGGGGCACGAGTCCGAGCTGCCCGCAGGGCGCAACGCCGCCACCCTCATCTCCGAGATCGCGCGCTTCATGTTGGCCCCGCAGTGGCCCGCGGGTTCCGAGCGGCGGAAAGTGCTGTTGCGCATGGTGGAACACCCCTTCGGCAGCCCGGGCGAGCGTTTCGCCCACACCCTGTACGGTCGCCTGCTTCTGGCATGCGGCCGCCACCCCTGTCTGCTGAGGCCTCTGGACCTTGTCCTGCGTGCGCTGGGCTTGCGCTGGTACGGCTACACCTACTTGAGCAACTTGCTGTGGTCGCGTTCGATGACATCGTGATTGGCTCAGGGCTGACCGCCCTGGGTGTTTTGTTGGGCTTGCCGGAGCGCAGGCGGGTGCTCGTCCTGGGCGGCAAGGCCGTGGGCAGCTTCTCACACTACGACCAGCGCGCCACCGTGCCATGTGCTTTCGATGGGCTGGGCGGCTTGGGCGGCTTCTGGCACGGGGTGATCCCCGTCAACCAGCCAGCCGGGTACGAGGGCACCGAGGCCGGCGCTTTCGCTGACCTGTTCGCGCGCCACTTCCCCCAAGCCAACATCTCGGGCTGGTTGGGCCAGCCCGCCCTGTTCGTGCCTTGGCGCCCGATTCGCCCCGCGGCAGAGGTGCAAGCCCTGGCCAGCGTTCAAGGTGGCACGCTGCGCATCGTGCCTGAACTGGCCGAAGCCATCCGGGTCGAAGACAGCGGTGTCAGCGTGAGCACCGCCTCAACGACCTACCGCGCCCAACGCGTCTGGGTGGCCGCTGGGGCCATGCACACACCGGGGCTCATGGCGCGCTCGTTCGGCGACAGCTTGCGCAGGACCCACATCTCCGACCACGTGCTTTGCTATGTGGGCCAGGTGGATGCCGTGAGCGCGCCCCGGCCGCAGCGCACGCCGAACGGCATGTATTTCCCTGCACACCACAGCGCCGATGGCCAAGTCTTGTACACGCTGCGGCCGGCGCGCTTCAGTTTCAGGACGCTGGACCACGGCATCGAACAGCGCGCGGCCTTCGGTCTGCCCACCGGAGGCGCCATCGCGAAGATCATGCGCAGCGTCTCTCCTGGCCTGCTCGCCGAGGCGTTCTACAACCGCTTCGGGCTGTTCCCCAAGGCGGCGCGTTACAGCATCTACGCGCAATCGGCCTGCGATGCCGCTTACGCGCTGGGGGAAGGACCGCACCCCCTGGCGGCGCAACTGGACCGCATCCAGGAGACCGCACGCCAGGCCAGGCTGGCTCAGCCCTTTGAGGGCGCCCGCCTGTCACAGCGGGAAGACCTCTACATCCCGGGCATCCACCTGCACCACTCGCTGAACCTGGATGCGCTGTCCCGGCTGGGGCTGTCATCCAGCGACTCGCCTGTGCAGGTGGTGGACCCCTCTGCACTGACGCACATCGGCCCCGGGCACCACAGCTTCAAAGCCATGTGCCTGGCCTACAGCAAGGCCCGACGCCTCGGTTGAGCCCAGCGGGCGTCGGCGTCAAGCCATCAACGGGGCCGCTGGAAGGTGCCCTGCAGGATGTCGCTGAATTCCGCGACGTTGGCTTCCCAGTTGAACTTGCTGGCGTACGCAACGATGCGGGCATGGTCCCAATCGGCGGCAAGCGCCCGGTCAAGGGCCTTGGACAAGGCCGGGGCATCCTGGGGCTGGATGACGATGCCGGCGAAATCGGGCAGCACCTCCGTGATGCCCCCGACGTCGGTGGACACGACCGCCTTGCCGCAGGCCATGGCCTCCAGCACCACGTTGGGCACCCCTTCCGAATAGCTGGGCAGGCAGAACACCGAGGCGCATGCGAACCAGGCATTCAATTGCTCATGGGCCACCCGCCCGGGAAAGCGAACCCGATCGCTCAGCCCGAGCGACTGGACCTTGGCCTGCAGGGCCTTGCGCATGGGCCCATCGCCCACATAGGTCAAGGTGAGGCGCGGCCGGGACGCGGCCAGGGCGGCAAACGCATCCAGCAACTCACCGCAGCCTTTGGTGACCAGGATGTTGCCGACGAACAGGATCATCTCTTCGTCCATCGCCACGCCCAACTGCTGGCGACAGGTTTGCATGTCCAAAGGATGGAAGCGCGCGTGGTCCACGCCGTTGTACAGCACGTGCATGTGCCCATCACGCGCACCCAGGCCACGCATGCGCCCCACCAAGGCTTTGCTGACCGACACCACGGCCTGGGCCTCGTTCAAGGCCCAGACGATCTGGCGTCGGCGCAGGCTGTCCGCGGTGAACACGTTGATGTCACTGCCCAGCACCTGCACCACCACGGGCGTGCGCTTGAGCTTGCCCAGCACCGTGGCCACCACGGCGTCCGGGAAAGCCCAGCTGCCCAGGATCACATCCCAGCGGCCCTTCAGCAACGTTGGCAGGCGCTGCGACACCAACGACAGCATCAGGAAGGCGGCATGCAACCACCGCGCAACGCCAGGGATGTACCAGTAAACGATGTAATCGGCGTACGGCCAACGCGCCTTCGTCTCGCGCTTGAGGCGCCACCATGCCAGCGGGTTCCGCACGATGGGCACGAAGGACACGGGCACGATGATGTCCACGTCCATGTGCTCGCGCAGCCGGCTGAACTGCTGCTGGTTGAAGGTCGCCCGCGTCGGACCGAAAGGGTCCGCGAACAGGTTGGTGATGATCAGCACGCGGGGCTTTGTCATGGGCGTTCAGCAAGGACGGCGGTAGAGCGCTTCGTAAGCGGCAGACATGGTTTGGACCGAGCCCTCGCGCAAAGCCCAGGCGCGCCCTTGTGCGCCCATGCGATGGCGCAAGGACGCATCGTGGGCCAAGCGCCCCATGGCATCGGCCAAGCGGGCGGGCTCACCGGCGGGCACGATCAGGCCCGTGGCGCCTTCCTGGACGATCTCGGCATTGCCACCGACATCCGTGGCCACGATGGGCAGGGCAGAGGTGCTCGCCTCCACCAAGGCCATCGAGTAGCCCTCCGAGCGGGAGCACAGGACGAACACGTCCATGGCGGCCAGCAGGTCGGGCACGTCCTTGCGCGCACCCAGCAAGCGCACGTGCGCGCCCAGGCCCAGGGTGTCGCGGAGCTGCTCCAGGGTCTCTCGCATGGGGCCATCGCCCGCCAACACCAGGCAGACATCGTCACCCTGGTCCAGGCGCAACCTCAACGCATGCAAGAGGTCCACCTGGCGCTTGACTTCGTTCAGACGCCCCACCGAGCCGAAGGTCACGGCCGATGGTGAGAGGCCCAAGGACTCACGGAGGCCACGGGCGGCATCGTCGCTGCGGGCCATGAACCGAGAGACGTCGATGCCGTTGGGGATGGCGTGCGCCTTGTCAGCAGGGATGAGGTCGGAGCGGACAAAGTAAGCCTTCAAGGACTGCGACACGCCCACGCCATGATCGCTGTGGCGCATGGCCAGGCGGTAGAAACGCTCGTCACGGGCGAGAGGATCGCCCTTGGCATAACCATGCCGCGTGTTCACGATCACGGCCGGCCGCCGACCGATGCAGGCCGCCACACCGTAATAGTGAGACATCACATCGTGCGTGTGCAGCACGTCCGGACGCCAAGCCAGGACGGCACGCCTCAGGCGCAACAGCGCCATCAGGTCCAGCCCGGCGCGCTTGTGCACGCAGACCACGTCCACGCCCGCGTCGCGCGCCGAGGCGGCCAACGCCCCCTCACGCCAGAGACAAACGATGCGAACCGCATGCCCCGCCTGCACCTGCAGGGTCGACAGCGCCAGCACCATGGTCTCTTGCCCCCCGATGTCCAGGCTGTCCAGGACATGCACGATCTTCAAAGCCGACTTGCCCAAAAATCCCCCTGTGTGACGCGTCGTCCAATTCGCGAAGATTATGGGGGCGACATCGCTCACCACATCGCTGGGTGCACAGATTCAGGCCATGGCTTGTGCCCTGATCTGCCACCACTGGCTGAGCAAGGCCGCGTGCAGCTGCTCGGCCGGCACCGGCTTGTGCAGCAGTTGCAGGCCACTGGCGTGGGCCTCGCGCAAACGCTCGGGCGCCGTGTCGCCGGTGATGATCAAGGCACCGAGCTCGGGGCCGCCATCCAGTCGCACCACCTCGCGCACCGCCGCGATGGCCTGCACGCCCGTGCGGTGCTCGCGCAAGCGGTAGTCGGCCACCACGAGGTGGGGCGTGAACACGTCCAGGCGACCCAGGGCCTCATCGACCGTGCTCACCGTCTCACAGCGGCAGCCCCAGGCGGTCAGCAGGTCGCCCATCGCCGCCAGCACGGCCTCGTCGTCCTCGATCAGCAGCACGCGCAAGCCCTTGAGGTCGCCCTGCGGCGCCACGCGGCGCTCGTCCATCACGGCTTGCTGGCTCAGGGGCAGCGTCAAACGGAACACCGACCCCCGCCCCGGCCGCGATGCCAGGCTGACCGACACGCCCATGGCCCGCGCCAGCCCTTCCACGATGGCCAGGCCCAGGCCGAGGCCCTTGCGGCGGTCGCGCTCCGGGTTGCCCAGCTGGTGGAACTCCCGGAAGATGTCGCGGTGCTGGTGCTCCGGGATGCCGATGCCAGTGTCCCAGACCTCCACCACCACGCGGTCGCCGCGCCGGCGGCAGCCCAGCAGCACGGCGCCCTGCTCGGTGTAGCGCACGGCGTTGACCAGCAGGTTGCGCAACACCATTTCCACCAGCGCCGGGTCGGCATGGGCCACCCACTGGGTGTCACGCAGGCGGAAAGCCACGCCCTTGCTCTCGGCCACGGGCGCCATCTCTCGTTCGAGCTTGTGGCACAGCGGCTGCAGCGTGAAGCTGCGCGGCTGCGGCTTGACGACGCCGGCATCCACCTTGGAAAAATCCAGCAGGGTGTTGAGCATCTCGTTGGCCACTTCGTTAGACACCCGCACCTGCCGCATCAGGTGCTGCTGGCGCTCGTTGAGCCCCGCCCGCGACAGCGCCCCCAGATACAGCCCCGCCGCGTGCAAGGGCTGACGCAGGTCGTGGCTGGCCGAGGCCAGGAACACGGTTTTCGCCCGGTTGGCGTCCTCGGCCTCCACCAGGGCCTGCTCCACCAGCTGGCGGGCCTCCAGCGAGCGTTGGGTTTGGTCACGCAAGCGCTGCACCAGACCTTCATTTTCGAAGCGCAGCTCGATGGAGCGCAACGCGATGCGCGAAGCATGGAAGGAGTACACCGTCATCGCCCAGAGGTAGGCAATGCCACCCAGCCCCAGCGCCGTGTTGACCATGCCCTCGGCACGCAGCAAGCCAATCAGCACCGGCACGATGCAGGTCAGCCAGTAGGTCATGGCCAGCGGCCAGGACGGCCCGAACAGCGCCAAGCCCGCCGAGCCCAGGCCCGCCACCATGCCCACGACGAGGTTGGTGGAGTCTGGCAAGCCCGAGCGGATGAAGCACAGCCCCAGCACGCCCCACGCACCGCCGTTGAAGGCCCACACCACGCGCATGACCCGGGCATAGCGCAGGGGCTCGAAGCCCGCACTGCCCGGCCGCGGCAGCAGGCGCCGCGTGAGCATGCCCGCCACGCACAGCACCACGGTCATCAGCGACCACGCCCAGATGCGGGCATCGCCCACCGTGAACTGGTAAGCCACGGCCGTCAGCAGCGCCACCATCAGCGAGGTGACGAAGGCCGTGTTCATGCCCCGGTCCAGCAGCTCCATCTGGGCGGCCAGCAGGCGGGGCGGGTCGAAGCGGAACACCCGGTGCAAGGGCGGCCAGAAGGTCATGGCACGATCAACCCTCGCTCCACCGCGCGTTCGTAGGCCTCGCGGCGGCTGGTGGCCTGCAGCCACTCGGTGATCCAGGACACTTCGGCGCGCACCGCGCTTTCGCTCATGCCCATCTGCCGGGCGATGGCTTTGTTCGGCGTGCCTTTGCCCAGGTGGCGCAAGAGCGCGAGCTGCAAGTCGGAAAAAGCCACGCCGGCCTCCTCGGCCTGGAGCCCGCCACCCGAGGTCAAGCGCTCCGACACACCGCCAGCCCCCCAACGGCTCAAGCCCCCCATGCCGCCCAACCCACCCAGCGCACCCAAAGCGGCATACGGCAGCGCCGCATAGGCCTGCTCGCCGCGCAAAATGGCTTGTACGGCCGTGACGATGTCCGCGGCCTGGGCCGACTTGGGCACGAAGCCATCGATCCCGGCCGCCCGGGCCTGGGCGATGTGCGCCGGGTCCGCATCGGACGACATCAACAGCACCCGCGCCTGCGGCGCCAGCTCGCGCAGCACAGGCAGGTCGGCCAAGCCATGGCCATCGGGCAGGTGGATGTCCAGCAGCACCAGGTCCGCCGCCTGCGCTTGCAGGTGCGCCAGGGCCTGCGCCCAGGTGCCTGCCTGGGTCAGCATGGCGTGCGGCCAGCGCTCGGTGAGCATGAGGCTCAGGCCCATGCGGAACAAGGCGTGGTCATCCACCAGCAAAAAACGGGGACCGGTCAGGCTCATTCGGCAGTGCGATCAAACGACTGCGGGCAGTATCCCCCGCCAGATCGGGCAGCGCCCCGGTTTTCGCCCCGACGCAAGGGCATCTCCCCCTTAAGGGGGATGCCGGCGAGTGACAAACGCCACACCGCCGGCTCCTGGGAGCGCGCCCAGCCCAGGTTCAACGCACCCTCAGCGTGCGCGGCGCGCCTTCACCGCGTCCGACAGGATCTGCAAGACCTGCTCGGAATCGTCCCAACCGATGCAGGCATCGGTGATGGACTGGCCGTAGGTCAGCTTGGACGGGTCGTCCTTGCCCGGCGTGAACTTCTGGGCGCCAGCGCACAGGTGGCTTTCCACCATCACGCCGAACACCTGGGTCGAGCCACCGGCCACTTGCGCGGCGATGTCCTGGGCCACCACCACCTGGCGCTCGTGCTGCTTGGAGCTGTTGGCGTGGCTGAAGTCCACCATCAGCGAGGTTGGCAGCTTGGCAGCGTCCAGGTCCTTGCAGGCCGCGGCCACGCTCTCGGCGTCGTAGTTCGGGGCCTTGCCACCGCGCAGGATGACGTGGCAGTCGGGGTTGCCGGCCGTGTCCACGATGGCAACCTGGCCGTTCTTGTGCACCGACAGGAAGTGGTGCGAACGCGAAGCCGCCTGGATGGCGTCGGTGGCGATCTTGATGTTGCCGTCGGTGCCGTTCTTGAAGCCGATGGGGGCGCTCAGGCCCGAGGCCAGCTCGCGGTGCACCTGGCTTTCCGTGGTGCGCGCACCGATGGCGCCCCAGCTGATCAGGTCACCGATGTACTGCGGGCTGATCGTGTCGAGGAACTCGCTGCCAGCGGGCACGCCCAGGCGGTTGATTTCCAGCAGCAGGTGACGGGCCATGCGCAGGCCCTCGTCGATCTTGTAGGACTCGTCGAGGTAGGGGTCGTTGATCAGGCCCTTCCAGCCCACGGTCGTGCGGGGCTTCTCAAAGTACACGCGCATGACGACTTCCAGCGTGTCGGCGAACTTCTCGCGCTGCGCCAGCAGCTTGCGGGCGTATTCGATGGCCGCGGCCGGATCGTGGATGGAGCAAGGGCCGATGATGACCAGCAGGCGATCGTCCTTGCCGTGCATGATCTTGCGGATGTTCTTGCGGGTGCGCGAGATCAGGGCCTCGGCCGGCGTGCCGCCCACGGGGAAGAAGCGGATGAGGTGCTCAGGCGGGGGCAGGGGCGTGACGTTGCGGATGCGCTCGTCGTCGGTCTGCGAGGTCTTGTCTGCGGGCGGGATCCACCCTTGTGCGGCGCTGGTGTTGGTGCTCATGTGCGGTCCTGTGTGGGCTGGAAAAACTGGGCAAAAAAAAACCGCCAGGCTGCTTGCCGGCGGTTTCAGGATCGGGTGGGTCTGCTCAGCAGTTCGCCACTCCTGCGCCGGTGTGGGGCGGGAGGTGAAAGTGCCAAAAATAAAAGCGGACCGTGCTCATGCACACAAATGTAGCATGGCCGCAAGACAAGGCACAAGCGCCGCGGCCGCGGCTAAACTTTCGACCCGCCCATCCTCTGGGTTTCGCTCACCCACCGGCCACACCTGACCCGCATGGACTGCCAACGCTGCGGCGCCTGCTGCGCCCACTACCGCGTCTCGTTTTACTGGGCAGAAGGCAACGATGCCCCCGGCGGCCATGTGCCCGTTGAACTCACCGAGCCCCTGACCCCTCACCTGCGTTGCATGCGCGGCACCTCGTCGGGCACACCGCATTGCGCAGCACTGCGAGGCGAGGTCGGCGTGTCGGTGGGCTGCACCATCTACACGCAGCGCCCCTCCACCTGCCACGAAGTTCAGGTGGGCGATGCGCAGTGCCTGAAGGCACGCGCGCACCACGGCATCACCTGACGGTCAGCCTTGTGCCTGCTTGAGCAGGGTCTCGGCGTCGCTGACCGCGAAGCCGCCACCGTTTTCATTGTTCAGCTGCGTGACCACGCCATCCTTGACCAGCAAGGAATAGCGGCCCGAACGCAGGCCCAGACCCTTGTCCGTCAGGTCCAGCGTCAGGCCCGTGGCCTTCGCGAAGGCGGCACTGCCATCGGCCATCATGCGCACCTTGCCAGCGGCCTTGAGCTCGCGGCCCCAGGCGCCCATCACGAAGGCATCGTTGACGGACACGCACCAGATCTCATCGACGCCCGCGGCCTTGAACTGCGCTGCGTGGTCGATGTAGCCCGGTGCATGCTTGGCCGAGCAGGTCGGCGTGAACGCGCCGGGCAAGCCGAAGATCGCGATGGTCTTGCCCGCGGTGCTTTCGGCGATGTCGAAGGGGTTGGGACCCAGGCTGCAGCCATTGCCTTCCACCTCGACGTACTCGAACAACGTGCCTGCGGGCAGCTTGTCACCGATCTTGATCATCTGGAACTCCTGGGTGTGGATGCAAAGGAAAAGACAAGAAAAAACCGGCGCCAGTATGACTGGGCGCCGGTTTGGCAAACGGTCGGATGCGGCTTTGACCCCGCACCCGCCGTGGCGATGGCATCGCTGCCACCGCAGATCACGAAGATCAGGCGGCCTGTGCCTTCTCGACCAGACGGGTCACGACCCAGTTCTTGGTCTTCGACAGGGGGCGGCTTTCGCTGATCTCGACCACGTCACCGATCTTGAACTCGTTGTTCTCGTCGTGAGCGTGGTACTTGCTCGACTTGCCCACGATCTTGCCGTAGAGCTCGTGCTTGACACGACGCTCGACCAGCACGGTCACGGTCTTGGCGCGGGCGTCAGAGACGACCTTGCCGACCAGGCTGCGAACGACCTTGGCCTTGGGTTGGGTTTGAGCTTCCGTCATTTGGCGGCTCCTTGCTTCTTCTCGGTCAGAATCGTCCGGGCACGAGCGATGTCGCGACGGGTCTTCTTCAGCACCGAGTGGTCGTTGAGCTGCTGGGTGGCACGCTGCATGCGCAGGTTGAAGTGCGACTTCAGCAGGTCCTTGATTTCAGATTCCAGTGCGGCCACATCTTTGGCGCGCAATTCAGAGGCTTTCGCCATGTCTTTCTCCTTGCGCGTTGATCAGATGCCGAACTGGCGGCCAACGAAGGTGGTGCTCAGTGGCAGCTTTGCAGCGGCCAGCGTGAACGCCTCGCGGGCGAGTTGTTCGGGCACGCCCTGGATCTCGTAGAGGACCTTGCCCGGAGTGATCTCCGCGACGTAGTACTCAACGCTACCCTTACCGTTGCCCATGCGGACTTCGGCTGGCTTCTTGGAGATCGGCTTGTCCGGGAAGATCCGGATGAAGATGCGACCACCACGCTTGACGTGACGCGAAATGGCACGACGAGCAGCTTCGATCTGGCGAGCCGTCAGGCGACCGCGCTCGGTTGCCTTCAGGCCGAAGTCGCCGAACGACACGTCAGCACCGCGTGTTGCCACGCCAGTGTTGCGGCCCTTGTGTTCCTTGCGGAACTTGCGACGATTAGGTTGCAGCATGTTTATTCTCCTTTCGCTTCGGCAGCAGGTGCTGCCTTGCGAACGCGCTTGGCATCACCAGCACCGGGGGCGGCCACTGCAGGCTTGTCGCTGCCGTCGGACGGCGCAGCGTCAGCACGCGGGGCACCACGACCCGGGCCACCACGGCCGGCACCAGGACCACGGCGGTCACCAGGGCGGTCGTTGCGGGGGCCACGGCGGTTGCGGCGGTCGTCTTCACGATCGTCGCCACCCTTGAGCACCGGGGCTTCGCCATTGGCCAGGCGGTCGCCACGGTAGACCCAGACCTTCACACCGATCACACCGTAGGTGGTGTGGGCTTCGGAGAAGCCATAGTCGATGTCAGCCTTCAGGGTGTGCAGAGGCACGCGGCCTTCGCGGTACCACTCGGTGCGAGCGATTTCGATGCCGTTCAGACGGCCAGCAGACATGATCTTGATGCCTTGGGCACCCAGACGCATGGCGTTCTGCATGGCGCGCTTCATGGCGCGGCGGAACATGATGCGCTTTTCCAGCTGCTGCGTGATCGAATCGGCGATCAACTGAGCATCGACTTCAGGCTTGCGCACTTCTTCGATGTTCACGGAGACCGGGCAATTCAGGCGCTTGGCCAGTTCGAGCTTCAGGTTCTCGATGTCCTCGCCCTTCTTGCCGATCACCACGCCCGGACGAGCCGAGAAAATGGTGATGCGGGCGCTCTTGGCGGGGCGCTCGATCAAGATGCGCGACACGGCCGCGTTCTTGAGCTTCTTCTTCAGGAATGCGCGGACTTCCAGGTCTTCAGCCAGCATCGAGGCAAAGTTGCGGTTGGATGCATACCAACGCGATGCCCAGTTGCGGGTGACGGCCAAGCGGAAGCCGGTTGGGTGGATTTTCTGTCCCATAGTCAGCCTCTGCTTAGTTGCCCACGGTCACATAAATGTGGCAAGTCGGCTTGCTGATGCGGTTGCCGCGGCCCTTGGCCCGTGCGGTGAAACGCTTCAGCGTGGGGCCTTGCTCCACATAAATGGTCTTGACCTTCAGTTCGTCGATGTCAGCGCCGTCATTGTGTTCGGCGTTGGCGATCGCAGATTCCAGCGCCTTGCGGACGATGCCGGCAGCCTTCTTCTGTGTGAACGTCAGGATGTTGAGGGCCTGATCGACCTTCTTGCCACGGATGAGATCGGCCACCAGTCGACCCTTGTCGACCGACAGGCGAACGCCGCGAACGATTGCTTTCGTTTCCATCGCAGCTGCTCCTTATTTCTTGGCTTTTTTATCGCCCGGGTGACCCTTGAACGTGCGGGTCAGAGCGAATTCGCCGAGCTTGTGGCCAACCATTTGGTCCTGGATGTACACGGGCACGTGCTGCTTGCCGTTGTGCACAGCAATGGTCAGGCCGATGAACTCAGGCAGGATGGTCGAACGACGCGACCAGGTCTTGACGGGCTTCTTGTCCTTGGTGGACACAGCCTTCTCGACCTTGGCCATCAGGTGGTGGTCCACGAAGGGACCTTTTTTCAGAGAACGAGCCATTTCAGCCTACCCCTTACTTTTTGCGACGCGAGACGATGAACGTCTGCGTGCGCTTGTTGTTGCGGGTGCGGTAGCCCTTCGTCGGCGTGTTCCACGGCGACACAGGAACCTGACCTTCACCCGTACGGCCTTCACCACCACCGTGCGGGTGGTCAACCGGGTTCATGGCGGTACCGCGGACGGTCGGGCGGATGCCCTTCCAGCGGATCGCGCCGGCCTTGCCGTACTGACGCAGGCTGTGCTCTTCGTTGCTCACTTCACCCAGGGTGGCGCGGCATTCGATGTGGATGCGACGCACTTCACCCGAGCGCAGGCGGACCTGAGCGTAGGTGCCTTCGCGGGCCATCAGCACAGCGGAGGTGCCAGCCGAGCGTGCGATTTGCGCGCCCTTGCCAGGCATCATCTCGATGCAGTGGATGGTCGAACCCACGGGGATGTTGCGGATCGGCAGGGTGTTGCCAGCCTTGATGGGCGCTTCCGAGCCCGACAGGATGGTGGCACCGGCTTCCAGGCCGCGCGGAGCGATGATGTAGCGACGCTCACCGTCGGCATAGCACACCAGAGCGATGTGGGCCGTGCGGTTGGGGTCGTACTCGATGCGCTCAACCTTGGCGGGGACGCCGTCCTTGTTGCGCACGAAGTCCACCACGCGGTAGTGGTGCTTGTGACCACCGCCCTTGTGGCGAACCGTGATGTGACCGTTGTTGTTGCGGCCAGAGTTCTGCTTCTGGGGTTCCACCAGGGCAGCGTGCGGGGCACCCTTGTGCAGGTGCTTGTGCACGACCTTGACCACGCCACGGCGGCCAGGCGAAGTCGGTTTGATTTTGACGACGGCCATGATTACGCAGCCTCCCCGGAGAAGTTCAGCTCTTGACCTTCCTTGAGGGCCACATAGGCCTTCTTGGCATGGTCACGGCGGCCAACACGGCCACCGAAGCGCTTGGTCTTGCCCTTCTGATTCAGGACTTGCACCGACTTCACTTCGACCTTGAACAGCAGCTCAACGGCGGCTTTGATCTCGGGCTTGGTGGCGTCGCGCAGCACCTTGAACAGCACTTGGCCGCGCTCTTCGGCAGCGGCGGTGGCCTTTTCCGAAATGATCGGAGCGACCAGCACCTGCATCAGGCGGCTTTCATTGAATTTCAGAGTGCTCATGCGAACATCTCCTGCAGCTTGTCGATCGCACCCTTGGTGACCACGACCTTCTTGTAGAAGACCAGGGACAGGGGATCGGCGTAACGGGGCTCAACCACCAGCACGTTGGGCAGGTTGCGAGCGGCCAGGAACAGGTTCTCGTCCACGGTGTCGGCGATGACCAGGACGTGATCCAGGTTCATCGACTTCAGCTTGGCGGCCAGCAGCTTGGTCTTGGGGGCTTCGACGGTGATCGAGTCCACCACGGCCAGGCGGCCTTCGCGGGCCAGCTGCGAGAAGATGGCGGCCATGCCGGCGCGGTACATCTTCTTGTTGACCTTGTGGGTGAAGTTTTCGTCAGGGCTGTTCGGGAAGATCCGACCGCCGCCACGCCACAGGGGCGAGGACGACATACCAGCGCGAGCGCGACCGGTGCCTTTTTGGCGCCAGGGCTTCTTCGTGCTGTGCTTGACGGTTTCGCGGTCCTTCTGGGCGCGGGTGCCTTGACGGGCATTGGCCTGGTAAGCAACGACGACCTGATGGATCAGGGCTTCGTTGTATTCGCGGCCGAACACGGTATCGGATGCTTCAACCTTGGAAGCAGCCTGACCTTGCTCATTGAGCAGTTCGAGCTGTGCCATCAGTTGGCTCCTTTCTTGACCTTGACCTTCACGGCCGGACGCACGGTGACAAAGCCACCCTTGGCGCCGGGGACGGCACCCTTGACCAGCAGCAGCTGACGGGTTTCGTCAACGCGCACGATGTCGAGGTTTTGCGTGGTCACGGTCTCGTCACCCATGTGACCAGACATGCGCTTGCCAGGGAACACGCGACCCGGATCCTGGGCCATCGAGATGGAGCCAGGAACGTTGTGCGAACGCGAGTTACCGTGCGAAGCACGCTGCGAACCGAAGTTGTGACGCTTGATGGTGCCGGTGAAGCCCTTGCCGATCGAGGTGCCTTGCACGTCGACGACTTGGCCTGCCTGGAACAGCGCAGCCGGAGCGATGGTCGCGCCAGCCTTGTATTCAGCAGCAACTTCAGGAGCCACGCGGAATTCTTTGACGAATTCGCCAGCTTCAACACCTGCCTTGGCCAGGTGACCAGCTTCAGGCTTGGTCACGCGGGATGCCTTGCGGGCACCAAACACCACTTGCACAGCGGTGTAGCCGTCGGTCTCAACGGTTTTGACCTGGGACACACGGTTGTTCGACACGTCGAGCACCGTCACGGGCACGGCGTCGCCGTCGTCCGTGTAGATGCGCATCATGCCCACCTTGCGACCCAGCAATCCGATGCGATTGCTAAGACTCATTTTTTTCTCCAACTCCACAACGATGCGTGGAGCCTTTTACAAAAACCCGACATCGATTGGCCGGGCCCGGATGGAATCCCTCGACAAGCCGGCAACCCATGCACACCGCAAAACGGTGCGCGCAGGCAACCCGCCCATTTCAGGACAGCCCATGACTATAACAAAGGGTCAACCCCGACGCAAGCCCCTTGGTTGGACTGACCCGCCAGGTGCCGCGCCAAGAAAAAAGCCGCGCCCCAAGAGGCACGGCTTCCAAGTCGCCATCGGCATCCAGGGGATGCCGGGCGCTGTCATCACTGCAGCTTGATTTCGACGTCCACGCCAGCCGGCAGGTCGAGCTTCATCAGGGCGTCAACCGTCTTGTCGGTCGGGTCCACGATGTCCATCAGGCGCTGGTGGGTGCGGATTTCGAACTGGTCACGCGACGTCTTGTTGACGTGCGGCGAACGCAGGATGTCGAAGCGTTGCAGGCGGGTCGGCAGGGGCACGGGGCCCTTGACGATGGCGCCGGTGCGCTTGGCGGTTTCCACGATTTCAGCCGACGATTGGTCGATCAGCTTGTAGTCAAACGCCTTCAGGCGAATGCGGATTTTTTGTTGTGCCATGACACACTTCCTTCAATTAAAGAGCGATGGATGACGCCCCGGGCCGCAGCCGAAGCCGCGACACCCAGGGCACGTGTCATGCAGATCAGTCCAGGATCTTGGCAACCACGCCGGCGCCGACGGTGCGGCCACCTTCGCGGATGGCGAAACGCAGACCTTCTTCCATGGCGATCGGGGCGATCAGCT
>Ga0209107_10000137_pt1 | contig 42508 bp, 47 predicted proteins | sample LakErihyJuly2011_2_FD_187460 | JGI IMG/M metagenome (GOLD analysis project Ga0209107, IMG submission 187460) | Freshwater microbial communities from dead zone in Lake Erie, Canada - CCB hypolimnion July 2011 (SPAdes) (version 2) | ecosystem: Environmental > Aquatic > Freshwater > Lentic >...
AAGAGCCGGCGGAGGGACTTCCCGATTTGCTTCGCTCGGGATAAACTTCTCGTCCCATGAATTTCAAAACAAAAAACCGCAAGCGATTAACTTACGGTTTTATTAAAGAGCCGGCGGAGGGACTCGAACCCACGACCTGCTGATTACAAATCAGCTGCTCTAGCCAACTGAGCTACGCTGGCGACTCATTTCGGTTGCAAATATAAGTTTGAATTTGAATTATGCAAAATAAATCGAAGCTTTTTTACTGCTTTTTTTACTGTAATCCGTTGATTTTAGCAATCAATTGATTTGCAGTTTGTTCTAATTCTGCATTGATTTGTTTGAAATGTGCTTTCTTATTATCTACTTTTTTAGCGTTTACTTTTGTAATCAAAGTATCAAAAGCTGCAATAGCTTCATCGATTAAAGCATTAGTTTCTGTTGTAGGTTTTCCTGTAGTCGAAATTTCGAACAAGTAAACTGCTTCAATAATATCTCCTAAAACGTAGTTGATGTCTTTTTTTAAATTTTTAACGTTTGCCATTTTATTTTTTAATTTTAATTTGCGATTGCAAAAGTACACATAAACTTTCTATTACCGACTATGAAATATAAATTTCTAAAATGGAAGCTTTCCCACTGAGAACGAAAGTTTTCAATGCGGCGGGAATTAAAACGGTATCGCCCTTTTTGTAAAAAAACTTCGAGTTATCACAATCAATTTCGAAAGTGCCTTCCGTGCACATATAAACACTAAAAGAAGTGCCGTTATTTAGCATTTTATGTTCTCCATCAAGTGGTAAAAAATTGGTCGTAAAATAAGGGCAATCGACAATAGTATTGGAATTATTGATTTCTTTTGTATACGATTTAAATGTATCTATTTTATTATAATTGATAGCATCCAAAGCCAAATCTATATGTAATTCCCTTCCATTCCCCGCAGCATCTACCCGATCAAAATCATACAAACGATAAGTAATATCCGATGTTTGTTGAATTTCAGCGACCACTAATCCCGCTCCAATGGCGTGAACAGTTCCTGTTTCTAGAAAAAAAACATCTCCCGACTTTACAATTACGTTATCAAGGATAGTTAATAGCGTTTTGTTTTTGAGATTTTCAACATATTCCGTAGGATTTGATTTTTCCTTGAATCCAACAATGATTCGAGCGTTTTCATCCGCTTGCATTATATACCACATTTCGGTTTTACCAAAAGAGTTATGACGCTTTTTAGCCAATTCATCGTTGGGATGAACCTGAATAGACAAGTCTTCGCGTGCATCTAAATATTTGAAAAGCAAAGGAAACTGCGTGCCAAACCGTTTGTAAACTTTGGTTCCTAAAATGTCTTCCGGAGCTGATTGTATCAAATCATTAAGCGATTTTCCAGCACTATTTCCATTCGCAACAACACTAACATCGCCCTCCACAGTAGATATTTCCCAGCTTTCCCCAGTTATATCTGAACTAATTGGTTTATTTAAAATCGTTTTCAACTTGGTTCCACCCCAAATTCTTTCTTTTAAAATGGGTTCGAATTGTAGAGGATATAAATTCATTTTTATGTTTTTTCTGGCTTGTATTTCAACTTCCTATAATTTCAAGTTTCGCAATTAAACAAAGTACAAAAAAATAATACAAATGTTTTAATACGTTTTTAGGGCACTAACTTTTTGATTTTTTCCAAAGCTTTAGGAATATGACTAGTAGCCATTACACTATCAAAAATCATTTGAATCACACCTTCTTTGTCAACCACATAAGTAACTCTTCCCGGAAGCAGTCCCAATAAACTTGGCTTGACGCCAAAAATATTTCTGATTTTTTTATCGTTATCCGATAGCAAAATAAAAGGTAATCTGTATTGTTTTGCGAATTTTTTGTGCGAAGCAATACTGTCACTACTTATACCTATCACTTCGGCTCCAAAGTCCTTGAAGTCTTCGTATTGATCTCTAAAACTGCATGCCTGAGCAGTGCAACCGGGAGTATTGTCTTTCGGATAAAAATAAATAACGACGGGTTTAACACCCACGACTGAGTTGCTTTCAAAATTATTTTCATTGCTGTCTATTGCCGAAAAAACTGGAACTTTATCCCCTACTTGTAGTGCCATTATTCTCCTTTATAAGTTACAAAATTACGTGGTGTTTCATAAAGAACTACTTCTATATCATATTCCGATTTTATTCTTTTTCTAATTTTATTCCAAATCACGACCACGATATTTTCTGCTGTTGGATTTAAATTTTCAAAATCTGGAACATCTAAATTAAGGTTTTTATGATCAAATTGATTTTCGACTTCCTCTTTAATGATATCCGATAGGAATTTTACATCCATAACATAGCCTGTTTCTGGATCAATTTCACCCGTGACGTTTAAAATTAATTCGTAATTATGACCGTGAAAATTGGGGTTATTACATTTGCCAAAAATAGCGTTGTTTTGTTCGAAAGACCAATCTTTTCGGTACAATCGGTGGGCTGAATTAAAATGTGCTTTTCTGCTTATAGTTACTCTCATGCGAAGTTAGAGGTTAGGGGTTAGAGGTTAGAGGTTTGTGATTTCTGAAATCTAAAATCTGCAAGCTTCGATCTTAAATTTTATGTTCTTCTAAGAAATGATAAAACTGGTCGAAAATAATTTTGAACCATACTGTGTATATTTCAGGATGCAACTGTATATCATTTTGAACGTCTTCAATGGTCATCCATTTCCAATTTTCGACTTCTTCCTTGTTTATAGTTGGTTCTCCGCTATAATACCCTATCATAACGTGATCGAGTTCATGCTCCGTTAAACCATTATCAAAAGGCGCTTTGTATATAAAATGAAACAATTCTTTCAAGGCGGTTTCAAAACCCATTTCTTCAAATAATCTTCGACTTCCAGCTTGAATATTTGTTTCGCCGTCTCTTTGGTGACTGCAACAAGTGTTTGTCCACAATAAAGGAGAATGATATTTTTGCTGAGCCCTTTGCTGCAGCATAATTTCATTTTGGCTATTTAAAACAAAAACAGAAAAAGCACGATGCAAAACTGCCTTTTCATGCGCTTCTAGTTTCGGCATTAATCCAATTTGCTCGTCATTTTCGTTCACCAATATTACATTCTCTTCTTCCATACCATTATTTAGCTTGCCAAAAGTACAAAAAAAAGAGACGGTAACGCTGATTTTTAGAAAATCAACAACCGTTAAACTTTCCTTAAATGAATCCTTTTTACTATCCACATGACAATTTCTTGCGAATATCTATCGTAAATTTGCAACCTAATCAAAACATAAGTGCAATGATAAAAATCTTCAATTGTTTACTATTATTACCTTTATTAGCCTTTAATGCGTGCGGACAGTCAACAAAGAAAACAGAATTAACTCCAAAATCATCTAAAATGGAAAATACAATTAGCAAACCAGAAAATCCTTATTATTCCAATACCGACACAACAAAATTAAATATCGCTGATTCCGAATGGAAAAAAGTGCTTTCCGCCGATTTGTACGCTGTTTCACGAAATGCAGATACCGAAAGAGCTTTTACAGGAAAACTTTGGAATTCTGAAGCCAAAGGAACTTATTATTGTGCAGCTTGTGGCAACAAACTATTTAAATCAGATCAGAAATTCGCAAGTAGTTGCGGTTGGCCCAGTTTTTTTGAACAAGAAAATAAAAATAGTGTAGTTTACAAAGAAGATAATTCCTACGGAATGAAAAGAATAGAGGCACTTTGTGGGCGATGCGATGGGCATTTAGGTCATCTTTTTGACGATGGTCCAAAACCAACTGGAAAAAGATATTGCATGAATTCTATTGCCTTAGATTTTGTTCCTGACTCGATGAATGTAGAAAAAATAAGTACTGACGGACTTGAAACCATCACACTTGCTGGCGGCTGCTACTGGTGTGTTGAAGCGGTTTACGAAAAATTAGACGGTGTAACATCCGTAGTTTCTGGTTTTGCAGGAGGGAAAAATGCAAATCCTACTTATGAAGAAGTTTGCACTGGTCGAACTGGCCATGCCGAAGTGGTGCAAATTACTTACAATAAAACGAAAACCAATCTTGATGAAATATTTCAGGTGTTTTTTACCGTTCACGATCCAACAACCTTAAACCGTCAAAGTGCCGATGTAGGAACACAATACCGATCCGCGATTTTCTATAAAAATGAAGAACAAAAGCAAGCTGCTCAATCTATTATTGATCAACTGAACACCGAAAAAGTATATAGTAGCCCAATTGTAACCACATTAGAACCGCTTAAGACCTTATATATCGCTGAAGATTATCATCAAAATTATTATGAAAACAATAAAAGTCAGCCGTACTGCCAGATGGTTATTCAACCAAAAATAGAAAAATTCGAGAAAATCTTTAAAGCTCGATTAAAAAAATAAAAATAATTTTCAAAAGAGAACCGGAAAGAAATTTTCGGTTTTTTTGTGCTTAAAAATGAACTTCTATCTAGAAAATCCATAAAATTGTAATTGATGCATCATATTTGTTATATTTGAATTATAATAGTACTAGACACTATTCCATTTCTTACTAAAAAAGTTATTCCATCATTATGAAAAATATACTAATTACAGCAGTTTTGCTATCCATTACAAGTTTGGCTTTCTCCCAAGACGCCGCTCTAAAAGAAAAAATTTCTAAAAAAGCAGCATCGCTAGAATCTAAAGTTATTGCATGGCGTCGAGACTTTCATCAAAATCCGGAATTGGGAAATAGAGAATTTAAAACTGCCGAAAAAATTGCAGCACATCTCCGTTCTTTAGGAATTGAAGTGCAGACTGGTGTTGCAAAAACTGGTGTTGTAGGGATTTTAAAAGGAGGAAAACCAGGGCCAGTAGTTGCACTTAGAGCGGACATTGACGCATTACCAGTAAAAGAACGAGTAAACCTTCCGTTTGCATCTAAAGTGGAAGGCGAATACAATGGAAATCCAGTTAACATAATGCATGCTTGTGGCCACGATACACATACTGCAATTCTAATGGGAACTGCCGAAATTTTGGCTTCCATAAATAGTCAATTAAAAGGCACTGTCAAATTTATATTTCAACCAGCTGAAGAAGGACCGCCCGAAGGAGAAGAAGGTGGCGCAGCATTAATGGTAAAAGAAGGCGTACTTGAAAACCCAAAAGTTGACGTAATATTTGGTTTACACATCAACGCACAGACTGAAGTTGGAAAAATAAAATACCGTCCAGGAGGAACGATGGCAGCTTCGGATTGGTTTACAATAAAAGTAAAAGGAAAATAGTCGCACGGTGCGAGCCCATGGTACGGAATTGATCCTATTGTAACAGCTTCTCAAATTATTATCGGACTACAAACCATAGTAAGTCGTAGCGCAAACTTAACCGAAAATGCAGCTGTGGTTACTGTTGGACAAATTAGCGCAGGAGTAAGAAATAATATAATTCCAGAGGAATTAGAAATGAAGGGAACAATACGCACACTCAATAATGATGATCAGAAAATGATTCATGCCAAAGTAAACCTTATCGCTACCAATATAGCAGAAAGCGCCGGAGCCACGGCAGAAGTTAATATCACTTCTAAAACATTAGTTACCTATAATGATCCTTCCTTGACAGAAAAAATGTTGCCAACTTTAGAAGAAGTTGCGGGGAAAAACAATGTAAATCTTGCTCCAGCAACTACAGGAGCAGAAGATTTTTCGTACTATCAAGATAAAATTCCAGGTCTTTACTTTTTTTTAGGCGGAATGCCAAAAGGAAAAACCGCAGCAGAAACTGCAGGCCATCATACACCCGATTTTTATATTGATGAGGGTGGTTTTGTTTTAGGAATGAAAGCTATGGCGAATCTTGCTTTGGATTATATGGAAATGAATGCAAAAAAGTAAACTAAAAAAAAGACTACTTTATAAATACTATTTTATTCTATTAGTTTATTCAGCATTCCTTGAAAAATAAATCCGTGGAAAGGCAAAACAGAATACCAATAGAGGTTTCCCCAAATGCCTTTGGGTCTAAAAGTCGCAGATTGGTACAGTGTATTATTTATAATTTTGAATTCGAGCCAAGCCTCGCCTGGTAATTTCATTTCGGCAAATAGAATTAATTTTCCTTCCTCCTTATTGGCATACAGAACACGCCAAAAATCTAACGCATCGCCTGCGTGAATCTCGTGCTTATTGGTTCGTCCCCGGCGTGAGCCTACTCCACCATATAATTTGTCAATGAAACCTCTCAAATCCCAAAGCCAATCTCCATAATACCAGCCTGTTTCTCCGCCAATAGACCAAATTCTCTCAATAGTGAACGCTCTATTTATAATTTCTTTTTTTCGTCTATCTATGAAGCAGTCTTTTTTAGGAACTTTTATAAATTTAGAAATATTACTACCAAATCGTCCGCTAATCAATGAATCTTTCCAGCTAGAAACGACATCGTCTTTGTCTACTTTTATTAATGCTTTTGTCAATGCTACTTCATAAGAAATAGGATTTACATCTAATAAATTATTTATTCTATTGTCCTTGCATACTACTTCTACTTTCATGCTGCTTACTAATGCAATTGCAAGTTTATAAGAAGTAGAGGTCACAAAAAAAAGCCAATACGATGACAATTTCGGAGTCATAACCGGCACTGTATAAATACTTCGTTTCAAATTTCGCGCCCTTGCAAAACCCAATAACATTTCTTTATACGTAAGAATATCTGGACCGCCAATATCAAAATTTTGATCGAAGGTTTGTGGGTTGAATAGGGATTTTGACAAAAATTCCAGAACATCACTTATGGCAATAGGTTGGCACTTAGTATTAACCCATTTTGGAGTAATCATAATGGGAAGTTTGTGAATCAAATCTCTAATAATTTCAAAAGAGGCGCTTCCTGAACCCACAATTATTCCGGCACGTAATGTGGTTACTGCAAAATTTCCCGAATTTAAAACATCTTCAACTTTCTTTCTTGAGGATAAATGTTTAGAAAGTGATGCGTCGTTCACAATTCCGCTCAAATAAATAACTTGTTTTAAGCGCGTTTGATTGATTCTAGAAACAAAATTTGTGGCCGAAACTCGCTCCAGTTCACTGAAATTAGTGGCTGAAGTTGACATAGAATGGATTAAATAATAAGCCGCATCAACATCCTCTGGAATAGCTATTAAAGTTTCTGGTTTTAAAAAATCAACTTCTATAAGCGCAATTTTTTTTCGAAATTCTTTTGGACAATAAAACCTGTTTTTATCTCTTACACAACAAATAACTTCGTGACCTTGACCTATTAAAATAGGCAAAAGTCGCTTACCGATATATCCTGTTGCACCGGTTAAGAGAATTTTCATAGCTTATATATTCATTATAAAATTAACTCAATTTATTGGAAATTAAACTAATAAATTCCCTTCTAGTTTTGTTTTTTTCAAAAGCCCCAGTAAAAGAGGAAGTAGTAGTAACTGAATTTTGCTTTTGAATACCTCGCATGCACATACACATGTGCTGTGCTTCTATCACAACGGCCACTCCAAGAGGCTCTAATGCTTCCTGAATACAATTTTTAATCTCATCAGTCAATCTTTCTTGCACCTGCATTCTTCTCGAAAACGCATCTACAATTCTTGGTAATTTACTCAAGCCGACAATCTTTCCGTTTGGTATGTATGCAATGTGTGCTTTTCCAAAAAATGGCAACATATGATGTTCACACATTGAATATACTTCAATGTCTTTTACAACAATCATTTGCGTGTGGTTTTCGGTAAACAAGGCCGATTTTAAAATTTCTAAAGGATTTAATCCGTAACCGTGAGTTAAAAACATCATTGCTTTTGCAGCTCTTTCAGGTGTTTTTTCAAGTCCTTCTCTATAAATATTTTCGCCAAGATTTTCAATTATAGAACGATAGTTATCAGCGAGTACTGTGGCTGTTTCTATATCGTATTTTTCTGTTTTTTCGTATCCTTTTAATTTATTTGCTATCATTTTATTTTTTTGGTTCAGCATTACAGCTGTTTAATTTTTTTTTAGATTTTAAATGTCACAATTCCGTAGTCCATTTCAAACACTTGCCCTGAGATTGATTTTGCATGGTCAGAAATCAAATAATCAGCCATACTTGCCACCTCTTCTGGTTTCAAATAATTTTTCATTGGATGTCTTTCCATCATATTTTCCTTCATTCGATCGTTTCGTAAAATTCCTGCTGCCAGCGAAGTTTCAGTGATGGTTGGTGCAATTGCATTAACACGAACTACCGAAGCTAATTCAGCGCCCAAGGATTTTACCAAACCTTCAACTCCAGCTTTTGCGGTGGCAATACTAGCGTGAAATGGCATTCCAAGCTTTGCTGCCACGGTGCTAAAAAGAACGATAGAAGGATTTACTCCTTTCTTTAAGACAGGCAAATACTTTTGTATTGTTTTTACAGCACCGATAACATTGATTTCGAAGTCATTTCTAAAATCATCGATACTCAAACTACCAATAGGCTTTAAATTGATTGAACCAGGGCAATAGATCAAAACGTCAATTTTTTCGATATCTGGCAATGTTTCACTCAGAACATCTACTGAATAATGTTTTAGATTTGGGTGCGAAATTTCAGGAGCATTTCGGCTAATATTATGCACAATGTTGTTTTGTAATTGTTGTAATACTATAGCATTTCCAATTCCTTTACTACCTCCGATAATTAAGATATTTTTCATTTTATTTATTTTCGAAATTTTGTTTTATTACTTTACTTAGCATTAATATTTTAAGTATTCTTTCACTACGATTTTGGCTTTCAAATCGAACATTAAGTTGTACAAACCAAAAAAGGTTCGGTTCATATAAATAAAATGTTTCGACCCGCGATTCCCGTTCATTTTTCTTAGATTGGTGTCTTTTGAGAAACGTTCTCCCAATTTTGCAATATTTTTAAAAAATTCTTCATCAGAAAAATCAAAATAATCTTCCTGAAAAGGCTGTGTGAACAAGGATAATAAATCATAAAAAAGCGCTGTAAAATAGGCTACTTCTTCTTCGGAATCATCTTCTCGCAGAATTTCTAATTCGAATAATTTATCACTAAACAACTGTTTATCATTGATTATTTTTTTGTCTACCAATTCAAAATAAGGAACATAGAATTCGTTTGGAATTATTTTCATGCAGCCAAAATCAATGGCTACCAATTGATTTTCTTCGTTTACCAAAAAGTTTCCTGGATGAGGATCAGCGTGTACTTTTCTAAGGATATGAATTTGGTACATATAAAAATCCCACAACGCTTGTCCAATTTTATCAGCAATAGCTTGATCCGTATTTTTATTAGCAAACTCAGAGATATGAATTCCAGACATCCAATCCATTGTAATTATCTTCTCCGACGAATACTTTGGATAATAATTTGGGAAAATTAAATTTTCTATTTTCTTGCACGCTTTTGCTACTTCCTGACTTTGTTTTAGTTCCAGTAAATAATTGGTTTCCTCGTTCAGTTTATCTTCCACTTCCTTAAAATATTTATCCGAATCCTTACCCTTAAGGTTAAACATCCGAACCGCAATGGGTTTTACCAAAGCAAGATCAGAAGAAATACTATTGGCTACGCCGGGATATTGGATTTTTACTGCAAGTTTTTTGTTGTCTTTAACGGCCACATGAACTTGGCCAATACTAGCTGCATTAACGGAAGATGCATTGAATTTATCAAATATTTCATAAGGCGATTTGCCAAAATTTGTCTTAAATGTTTTCAAAACTAATGGAGCCGACAGTGGCGGAACCGAAAACTGTGACAACGAAAATTTATCGACGTAAGCTTGTGGCAAGAAACTTTTGTCCATACTCAACATCTGAGCCACTTTTAGCGCACTTCCTTTCAGACTTTTCAGCCCATCATAAATATCTTCGGCATTATCCTCATTCAGTTTGTCACGATTTAAATCGCTATTAACCATTTTTTCGCCGTAATATTTAAGATAATTGACACCTACTTTAGCACCAGTTTGAACCAATTTTGTGGCTCTTTCTATTTTTGAAGTAGGAATATAGTCTATGGTTTTCATTAGTTTTGTTGTATTTTTTCTTTGTATAAGAACTTTCCAAAATCAATCAGGCTTTCTATTGGGGCAACATTTATCAACTCAAAACTGGCTTTCAATGATTTTTCAATAAAAATATCTGTTTTTTCAAAAGCCGGCGATTCATCATCTATCCAAAATTTTAAAATAACAAGAAATTGTAACCAAGCTGATTCTTTAATTGCTTTCTCTTGAATACTAACAAATCTATCGAATTGAGTTCTTATTTCATCCGTGATGATTTCAGAAATGAAATTTTTAAAATCGATTTTAAAAGACGAAAGTTGCATTAAATTTTTGCTCTGGCTTTGATGTTCTTTTAAAGTCAAAAGTACATAGCTCCTATTCGCCGACATCAGCTCAAAAAGCGTGAAATAGAAACTTAGCAACTTACTTTTCATATCATAATTTTCATAAGCGGGATCCTTCTGAATCATTTCTACTGTTTTTTCGAGAAACAATTTATAAACATCCTTCTCAACTCTTTCTAAGGTGCCAAAAAATGAGTAGAACAAGGCTTCATCAAAACCATTATCTTTTGCAAATTGGTATACGGATTTTGGTCTATGTGAATTTTCTAGACGATAATTCATGTACATAGAAACAATTGTATCTTTCGTTATAACTGTTTTTTTAGTTGCCATTTTCAATTCTTTTATAATTAGTGTCCAAAGGTACAAAATGTTTAATCATCAACTTTAAAAGTTAAACAAAAAAAATGTTAATATTTGATTTGTCAAAAAAAGGGTCTAAATTTGTTAGATGAAAAAGAACGTCCTGATTACTGGCGGAAGCGGTTTTATTGGAAAACATCTCAATCGTTTGTTGACTGAAAATGGTTTTTCTGTTTCTATTCTTAGTAGAAATTTTAAACAGAATTCTGCTAATGTTTGCTATTACAAATGGGATTTAGCCAAAGGTTTTATCGAAGATGCAGCTGTTTTGAAAGCGGATTACGTCATTCACCTAGCAGGAGAAGGAATTGCCGAAAAAAGATGGACGACAAAAAGGAAACAAGATATTGTTCAAAGTAGAGCGAAATCTGTTGCCTTGATTTGTGATGTATTGAAAAAAAATAATAAATTATTAGAAGCCTTTGTAACTGCGTCAGGAATTGGAATTTATGGCGCTATAAATGGAGAACTAATTTGCTCTGAAAATACTGCTCCAGAAAATGATTTTCTAGGTTCAACTTGCCAATTATGGGAACATGCAGCAGATGAAGTTGCTAGCTTAGGGATTCGAACTGTAAAAATTAGAACCGGATTAGTGCTTGGAAAAGACGACGGGTTTTTAAAAAAATTAACACCTATTTTTAAATTAAAAATGGGTTCAGCGCTCGGTTCTGGAAAACAATATATGCCCTGGATTCACATTGACGATTTGTGCGCCATTTATCTAGAATCCATCAACAATACGGAGATGGTTGGAGCCTACAATGCAGCTATTAATGACAATACAGATAATAAAAGCTTTTCAAAAATATTGTGCAAAATTTATGGATATTCACTGTGGTTACCCAATGTACCCGCTTTTTTAATCCAACTAGCCTTAGGCGAAATGGCTCAAATTCTCCTGACCGGCCGAAGAGTTTCCTCGGATAAAATTGAAAAATTAGGATTTCACTTCCGATTTAAAAATTTGCATAATGCGTTGCGTGATTGTATAACTAAATAGATTTATTGCACAAAAAAGTCAAATTATACATTTACGGTTTCAGTTACTTCCATACTCAAAATCTGTAGAATTTGCACATTGAAATTTTTTTTTCAACTTTAAAATTACAAACAATTGCTAAGCTTTCGGTTTCTAAATATTTTTATTAAAATATTCTTCCTTTAAAGACAATTTGAAACGAAATTCTTTAGTTTTAAACTCAGTGCTAATAATTCCCTTTTTTGGCATAACACAATAAACGCTCTTGTTTATAACAGTATTTTCTTCATATAACAAAAAGGATACTGTACAATTTATGACACACGAAGTCATGGTCATTTCCGATTGCACAAAAAAATTATGGTTTATAAAGTAAAAATAAAATACAATTTTTAAAATTGTATTCTATTCATTAGTATATAGTTACGGATTTTTCCGACCATTTATAGAATGACATCTTATTATATACATCTATTGTTTTATTTTGAAAGGCGAATTTTCTTTCTTCACTCCAGTTATAAAATACTTTGAATCGCCCCACCATGGGAATGTTTTGTAGCGTTCTACATAACTTAATTTTACGTAACTTCCTTCAAATGATTTCAAATCAGAAATAACTTTTTCTTCACTGTCTAAAACGGAGAAGCTAAAAATTTGTGCGCCAGAAATGCCTTGGCTTAATTCTCCTTCATACGTTTTGAAAACCACACCTTTTCTGCTAAATTTTATTAATTCGCCAGAGCGAACGCCTTCGCTGTAAGAAGCATAATATACAAATGTAAAATAGCAAACCACTGATAGTAGACCGATTCCAATACTAATTCCTAAAAATTTTCTCATAATAATTCTGTATTTATTTTAATTTTCGTCATTGCTAGCTCTACTTAATATGTTTTCAGGCAGCGATTTTTGAGTTTTGGCTCCCATTTTTTTTAAATTTTCGACTCTTTTTATCAAATTACCACTTCCATCAACCAGCTTATTCATTGCGCCTTGATATTCGCCTTTACTTTCATCTATTTTTTTTCCAATCTTAATCAAATCGGCAACAAAACCTTCAAATTTATCGTACAAAGCTCCAGCTTGTCGCGCAATCTCAAAAGCATTTTCCTGCTGTTTTTGATTGGTCCACATGCTATCAATTGTGCGCAAAGTTGCTAATAATGTGGAAGGTGTAACGATGATGATGTTTTTTTCGAACGCTTTGTTGTATAATGTGGTATCTTCATTCAATGCCAATGCGAAAGCCGGTTCCATTGGGATGAAAAGCAAAACAAAATCTGGACTTTCTATTTGGTACAAATCGTGATAATTTTTATCTCCTAACTGATCTACGTGGCGCTTTAGCGAATTGATGTGTTCCTTTAAAGAGCTATTTTTTAAACTTTCATCTTCCTCGTTAATATACTTTTCATAGGCAGTAAGGGACACTTTTGAATCGACAATCATCTTTTTACCATCAGGAAGGTTAATAACTACATCAGGGAAAACTCGGTTTCCATCAGGTGTTGTGTGGGATTGTTGCACAAAATATTCACGATCCTTTTCTAATCCTGATTTTTCTAGCACTCGTTCTAGAATCAATTCGCCCCAGTTGCCTTGCATTTTGCTATCGCCTTTCAAAGCCTTTGTCAAGTTGAGTGTTTCCTTGCTCATCTGGATATTCATTTCCCGTAGGCCTACAATTTGTTGGCGCAAAGCCGCGTGATAATCAATACTTTCTTTATGCGTATCATCTACTCGTTTTTCGAATAATTGAATTTTTTCTTGTAGCGGCGACAAGATGTTTTTCATATTTTCTTTATTCTGCTCGGTAAATTTATTTGATTTTTCGTCTAATATTTTATTGGCTAAATTCTCAAATTCCTTTGTGAATTTTTCCTGTAATTGTTCAACTTCTTCTTTTTGTTCTTTGTTGCGTTGCCAAAGATTTTCAAAATCAACTTCTTTCTTGGTCAGCTGAATATTGATGGCCTCTTTTTCGCTGCGAATGCTTTCTTTTTCTTGAATAGTGAACTGCAATTGTTTCTCGAAAGTTGATTTTTCAATTAGCAATTGCTCTTTTAAATCATTTAATTTTTCTTCTAAAAAAGTTTTTTCAGATTGCGATTTGGCTAAAAAAATAAGTTTTCCAATGAAAATTCCAATGACCAACGCAACAATAAAAAGTAATAAAAACGAAAATAGATTTGACATAAAAAATGGTTTTTGTAAAAAGTAAAAGTAAGAAATTATTAAAGTAATTTATAAAAATATTTTAAGAATACATTTGATAAGGGCAAAAAAAGAAGCCAACAAAAAATTCTTTCTTGTTGGCTTCATTCAAAAAAATAAATTGTTCATTCGTCTAACTTTATATTCCCTCGATCTTCATGATTATCTGGGTCAGAATTGGGATAACGATGTGCCGTAATATCAGAATTGTGGTCTTTATTTTCAATCATTCTTTGCGTTTCTTTATCTGAAAAAAGGGCTATACTACAACTTGAGCTTTCATTATCATCGCTTTTATTCTGTTCAAGATTTGAATCAACATTTCGAGCTCTGTGCACCAATTTTTGCTCTCCACTGCTATTGGTTTCTACTTCGGTCACCAGTTTTGTTCCTGTTGGCTTATCCTTTTCAGATAGGATTTCGTCGCTGAATTCCTCTGGTGTATTTTCCTTATTGTTTATCTTTTTTGAACCAAGATTATTGTTTTCCATCGTGTTTATTTTAGAATTAATAAAGTCAAGTTCTATAAAGATATTCTATTTGCCTGCGGTAATTCAATCATTTAACATAGCTTTTGGTTTGTTCAGCATATTGTCGCGCTCGTCTATTTTCAATGTTGGTAAAACAAAACTATCTTTGTGTAAAATTTAAGTATAAATGTCCCACTCTTATTTTATCCTTCATAAACCTTACGGCTATCTGAGTCAATTTATTTATGAATTGAAAAGAAAGAAAAAACTGCTGGGCGAATTACACGATTTTCCTCTAGGAACAATGGCTATTGGACGACTAGATGAAGATTCCGAAGGTCTCCTTTTATTGACTACTGATGGCAAAATGAGTGAAATTGTCCGCAGCAAAAAAGTGGAGAAGGAATATTACGTTCAAGTAGATGGCATTATTACTCCAGAAGCAATTGATAAAATGAAAAACGGTGTTGAAATAGGTTTTGACGGTGCAAAATACATCACCAAACGTTGCGAATCTCATATTATCAACGAAATTCCTAATTTTGGCACAAGGGGAAAAAAAATTAGAGACGAGCGTCATGGTCCCACTTCTTGGGTGTCGATCACAATCAATGAAGGAAAATTTCGACAAGTTCGAAAAATGACTGCAGCAGTTGGCTTTCCTACTTTGAGATTGGTACGAGTGCGAATAGGAAACGTGTATTTGAATGATTTACAAACCGGCGAAGTGAGGGAAGTAGGTGCTTTTTTTCCAACTCCCAACTTTTAACTCCTAACTCCTAACTTTTTTATGTTAAATATAGTCCTTGTAGAACCAGAAATTCCCAACAATACAGGAAATATTGGTCGTTTGTGTGTGGGTACAGAAAGTTGTTTGCACCTGATTCATCCTTTTGGATTTGTTATAAATGATAAGAATTTAAAACGTTCTGGTCTAGATTATTGGATACATCTCGATGTAACTGAATATCAAAATATCGAAGAATGGATTTCCATCATTCCCGATAAATCAAGAGTTTTTCTCATGAGTTCTCATGCCGATAAATCCATTTATAAAGCCAAGTTTCAAAATGGCGATTGGTTGGTTTTTGGAAAAGAAAGTGTGGGTTTGAGCCAAGAATTTTTAGCTCTATTCGAAAATCATTTGACCATTCCAATGTCAAAATTAATCCGAAGTTTTAATATTGCGAATTCGGTTGCATTTGTGGTGGGCGAAGCGAAAAGGCAAATTTCGATTGCTAATGAATAATTGTCAATTGATAATTATTCATTAATGATAAACTTTCCTTTTTCACTATCAAAAATAATACTTTCGTTTTGAAACAAGGTGTTGAAACTTCCTTTTAGTATCAAATTACAAGGTTGGTCTTGCACTGTGTTTTCGGGAGTCATAATAATCATTTCGTCGCTCAATTGTATCGCCATATCCATATCATGAGTCGAAAACAGGATACACTTTTTCGTTTCTTGGGTAAGTTTTTTCAAGAGTTTAAAGAGCACCACTTTGTGCAACAAATCCAAGTGCGTTGTGGGTTCATCCAAAATTATCAAAGGTGTATCTTGTGCCAAAGCTCTTGCGATCAAGACGATTTGCAATTGTCCATCACTTATTTCGTGATGTTTTTTTTGTATCAAATGACCAATTTGCGTCAGTTCAATGGCTTGGTTGATTTTTTCAATGTCATTGCCCGTTAGTGTCCCAATCCAATTCGTGTAGGGTTGTCTACCTAAAGCGATAATTTCCCAAACAGTTAAATTGCTTTGCGGTAAATTTTCGGTTAGAACAACGCTTAAATTTTGTGCCAAAGTTAGCGCATCAAGTTCGTGAATGCTTTTTTCGTTAAGCGAAACAATTCCCGAAAGCGGTTTTTGTATTCTGGTTAAGGTTCTTAAAAGCGTTGATTTTCCAATGCCATTGGCGCCAATTATAGCGATTAGTTTCCCTTTTTCTAAAGTTATATCAATATTTGAAGCAATGTTATGCTGCCCTTTTTTGGAAGTATAGCCAATGCTTAAATTAAACGTTTGTAAGATGATATTGTTTTCCATTAATTCATCATTTTACGTTTTCTAATCAATAACCATATTACAATTGGAGCACCAAATAAAGAAGTCACGGCATTAATTGGCAAGGTGATATCACTTCCCGGCAATTGCGAAATACTATCGCAAACCAGCATAATTATAGCGCCAAAAAGCAACGTGCACCAAAATAAAATAGTATGATTGCTAGTTTGAAAAACCATCTTTGCAATATGTGGAACAGCTAATCCAATAAAAGCAATTGGACCTGCAAATGCGGTAATACTCCCCGTCAAAATACTTGTGGCAAAAATGATAATCATTCGGGTTTTTTTATAATTCATTCCCAAACTACGGGCGTAATTTTCTCCGAGTAACAAAGCATTTAAGGGTTTGATGTTCAAAATACTTAATACTAAACCTATAAATATACAAACAGCTAAAATCACAATCGACGACCAGGTCAAATTTCCCAAATTTCCAAAGGACCAGAAAGTAAATTTTTGCAATTGTTCTGCAGTACTAAAATAAGTAAGAGTTCCGACAATAGCGCTGGTTAAACTCCCAAACATTAAACCTACAATAAGAATCGCCATTGTGTTGCGCAAACTTTGAGAAACCGACAAAACTGCTAACAAAACTAAGAAACTGCCCAAACTGGAAGCTAAAATAATTCCATAAGACGAAAGCAAAAACGACGCTGCAACTGGAGGCAAAAAAGCCGCTCCCAAAATAACAGTAGCGACGCCTAAACTGGCACCAGAACTTAATCCCAAAACATCAGGTCCAGCGAGTGGATTTCTAAATAATGTTTGCATCAATAAACCGCTGACGGCCAATCCCATTCCAACAAGAATAGCTGTAATGGCTTTTGGCAATCTATAATTGATGATGATGTAATCCCAAGTTTCTTTGCTAGAATTTCCTCCTGCAAGGCTATTGAAAACGTCTTTTACGGGAATAGAAATTGAACCCAAGCTCATGTTTATTACTAGTAGTAATAACAATGTCAATGTCAAAATGGAGAATAACAGGATATTTCGGTTTTTGTTTTGCAAAGATTTAAACCATTTAGGAAATTAAGGAAATCAAGTTTTTAAAAATTAGAAATAATCAGCATTCTAGTCCAATTTCTTAAAGAAAAAAAGTTTGTAATTCGGCATTAATTCTGGATGAAAAATTTTAATTAAATCTTTCAGAACCAAGTCTGGTCGACTTGGAGACAATTCGAAATAAAGGATACCGCCTTTTGCACCTTTTTTTAAATTGTACGAATATACTTTTTTATTTTTAAACGAGCCAAACTCCTTGTAATGAGTATTGCTATCGGTCATTTCTTTCAAAGAGGAAAAATCGCCAGGAGCTATCCAGAACTCGGCATTTTTTGCTTTTTCTAGAACTGCTTCAAATGGAACTGCTAAGCTGCCAGTACCTTTAGTATATGCCCATAAATAATCAGATTGCGCCTCTTTCAAAAACAGCGAAGCCCAACTTTCGCCTTGCGGAACATACCATATTTTCTGATACATTGCACCACTGAGCACGGTTGGTTTTGTTGTTGCTTTTTTAGCTAAAGCTAAAGTTGAATTGTATTCCTTTTCAATCTTGGAAAAAATTGTGCTAGCCTTGGCATCTAATCCGTATAAGGCACCGAAAAACTTGATCCATTCCGCTTTCCCTAATGGTGATTGCTCGGTCCAATCGCCGTTGAGCATCACTTTCAAACCGCTTTTTTGTAAATTATCTAAAGTAGGATTGCTATCGTTCAAACCAAAACTCACAATCAAATCTGGGTTCATATCGATTAAAACTTCGGTATTTAGGTTTTCATTGACACCTACTTCGCGAACTTTTCGCAAATCAATCAATTTTCGCGTTTTCTCAGAAGAAATGTAATCTGTGTTTGGAAAACCAATCAAAGTATTCTCTACTCCTAATAATTCTAATGCTGGTATATGCGTTGTGGAGGTTACAACAATCGATTTAATTGGAATTGAAATAATGGTGAATTGCTTTAAGCTATCGGGAATTATTCCGTTTTTTCCTCGGAGGATATAAGTAAAAATTCCTTTAGCATTAGGCCAAGGATTAGTAATTTTAACAATTGAAAAGCCACTATACTTGTAGAGTTCCAATCCTTTGGCATATTGAATTAAGTTCTTAGAATGCTTTATTTCAGTATTATAAAAACTATCGTTTTGTTTGCAACCAATAAGATAAAATAAAAATAAAATTAAGCTAATTCGAAGAACAACAGATTTCATAGAAAGTTTTTTTAAAAAGAAAATACAAAGGTATAAGTATTCCTTTTTAAAATTCAATTTTATTTTTTTATTCGAATCTTAGAACTACATTTGCATAAGAATTAAGGTTGTGTTTTTACTTTTTACAAAAACACATTAAAAGGGAATCAGGTGGAAGATTGGAGATTTTAGATTGTAACTAATCCTAAATCTTAAATCTTAAATTAAAAATCCTGAGCTGTACCCGCAACTGTAAGCTATCAAGCTTGTTGTTATCTACAAAACCACTGTTTTAATTGTAGATTTTAGAATTCAGATTTTAGATTTAATCTAAAATCTAAAATCCTAAATCTAAAATGAAATGGGAAGGTCAACAACAAGACGCAAGCCAGGAGACCTGCCTTTTTTCTTAACTAATATCGAACTTTCGGGAAAAAAGGTTCAGAAGTTATGACTTTAAAAAACTGCTTTGTTTTTTGTTTAGTTTTGCTGTGCCAATTTATTTCGGCGCAACAAGATTCTATTATCAAATTAGATGAAGTTTTAATTACAGATGCCCAACTGAAAAAATTCTCTAATTCGCAGTCGGTTTTGAAATTGACAGATTCGGTTATTTCAAACAATAAAACCTCTTTAACAAGTTTACTCAATTACAATTCGGTTATTTATTTTAAAGAAAATGGTCTTGGAATGGTTTCTTCACCTTCGTTTAGAGGAACGACGGCTTCACAAACCGCGGTAATTTGGAACGGAATAAATATCAATTCGCAATTGAACGGTCAAACCGATTTCAACACTATTTCAGCCAAAGATTTTAATTCAGTTGCAATTCGTGCAGGTGGCGGAAGTGCTATTTACGGCAGTAGCGCCATCGGCGGCAGCATCCATTTGAATAGTGATTTGAATTTTGCAACCAAGTTTAATAATACATTGGAGGTCAATTATGGTAGTTTTAATTCAGTTGGTGGCAACTATAAAATGCAAGTGGCAACAAATAAATTCAGTTCTCAAGCAAGTATTTCCCGCAATAGTTCGGACAATGATTTTGCGTATTTAGACACTGATAAACGTAATGAAAACGGACAATTTTACAATAGCAGTTTCAACGTAAATTTTGGTTACAAAATTAATTCTACAAACGTTTTAAAGTTCTACAGCTATTTATTTGAGGGCGAAAGGCATTTTTCTGGAACACTTGCCGCTCCATCAAAAAGTAAGTATATTGATTTAAACACCCGAAATTTATTAGAATGGATGGGAAGTTATGGTCAGTTCACTTCTAAATTGAAAGTAGCTTTTTTAACTGAAAAATATAAATACTTCGAAAACGCTGCAACCTCAATATTTAGTTATGGCGAGGCAAAAACAGTTACCACTAAATATGATTTGTCGTATAAAATAAATTCTAAAATAGAATTAAATTCTATTTTAGATTATACGCAGACAATTGGCTCCGGAAGTGACATAGGGGAAGATAAACGGCAAATAGGTTCAGGTATTTTACTTTTTAAACACAAACCTTTTTCAAAATTTCTTTATGAAATAGCGGTTAGAAAAGAGATAACAACTAATTATGATAGTCCTGTTTTATTTTCAGTAGGCACTAATTATTCCCCATTTAAATCTTATCAATTAAAGATTAATGGCTCAAGAAATTTTAGAATACCCACTTTCAACGATTTGTACTGGCAAGGAAGTGGCAACACCAATTTACAACCCGAAAGTTCCTATCAAGCTGAGATTGGTCACGATTTTAAATTCAAAAACACTACATTTTCGATAACCAATTATTATATAAAAATTCAAGATTTAATTCAGTGGTCACCAGATTCTAGCGGGAACTGGAGACCAAATAATGTCGCCGAAGTATCGACTTATGGTCTAGAAGTTTTATTAAATTATAACAAGCGACTAGGTAAAAATCAATTTGATTTTAGTGCAACCTATGCCTATACCGTTTCAGAGGATGAGATAAAAAAGAAACAATTAATTTATGTTCCCTTTCACAAATTCACTGCTTCGTTAGCCTATGCATTTGACAGCTTTACGGCTCACTATCAATATTTATACAACGGAGAAGTATTCACCTCTTCGGACAATTATTATTCGCTGGATGATTTTTGGGTTTCTAATGTTGGAATCGATTATTATTTTGGCAAAAAGAAACTCCTACAACTAGGTCTTAATGTGAGTAACATTTTCAACAAAAACTATCAAAGTGTTGCTATAAGACCAATGCCAGGGAGGAATTACACAATAAATTTAACCTTTAATTTTTAATAAAATGAAATTCAGTAAATTAGTTTTGGCAGCTTTAGTTAGCTCTGTTTTTTTTGTTTCTTGTTCAGACGACAACGACAACAATGACGTTCCTTTAGGGAACTATGACAATGGTGCTTTGATTTTAAATCAAGGAGGTTTTGGTAAAGGAAATGCATCGGTTTCCTATTTATCAGATGATTTTGTTACTCAGCAAAATAATATTTTTTCGTTGGTAAATCCAACAATTACTCTTGGCGATACTGGCCAAGATATAGGTTTCAATGGGGATTTAGCTTTTATTATTATGAATATTTCGAATAAAATTGAAATTGTCAATCGGTATACAATGAAGCACGTTGCGACTATTTCTGTGGGATTAAATAATCCACGATATATTGCATTTTCTAACGGAAAAGGGTTTGTTACAAACTGGGGCGATGGCGGAAGTCCTTCAGATGATTATGTGGCTGTACTAAATCTTTCCAACTATTCTACTGCTAGAATTGCAGTAGCGGAAGGTCCAGAAAGAATTATCGCTGACAATAATAAATTATATGTTGCACATCAGGGTGGGTATGGTTTCGGAAGTACAATTTCAGTCATTAATGCAATGACAAATGCTGTGTCAACTACTATAAAAGTAGGCGATGTTCCTAATTCTTTAGAAATTTCTAATGGTTCGTTGTATGTACTCTGTGGAGGGAAGCCAAGCTATTCTGGGACTGAAACTGCAGGTAGTTTTGTGAAAATAAACGTATCGAATAATACTGTTTCTAGTACACAGAATTTTCCAGGGAAATCGCATCCATCTAATTTAGATATTGCCGATTCGGCTATTTTTTATACTGTAGATTCGGCTATATTTAAATCGACTTTATCGGCTACGACTTTGCCTACAACTCCCTTGTTTACGACTACTGCACAAGGGGTTTATGGAGTATATAGTTTTGCAGTAAATAACAATAAAATTTACGTTGGTGACGCGGGAGATTACAGTTCAAACGGAAAAATTTATATCTATTCCACAACTGGAATATTTGAAAAAGAATATACGGTAGGTATCATTCCGGCGGGTTTTTATTTTAACTAAATAAATTGAAAAAGGAAAAGCGTTGCATAAAATTTAAAAACATTTTGATTTAATTCAATGTAAAAAGGCTTCGCAAAAACGCGGAGCCTTTTTTATGTATTTATTTGCAATTTTATTCCAAAGCTTTTAGTAAACCTTCCGGCGCTTTTTCTAAATGCATTTCATTTCTTCCGGCAGCTGATTTCGTATCGTTAAAGAACTTAAACTCTGCAAAGTTTGCAGGTTGTTTTGTTTTTCCTGTTCCCGTAATTTTGGCAATAGCCAGATTCAGTAGAGGCTCTGTTGATGTTCCAAGCACTCCTAAATTACTTAATGATTCTTTTAGTTCAAAATCTGGTCTAAGTCCACTCTGATAATCACCAAAGCCTAATTTATTTACAATTTTCAAAACGATTGGTTGCATCGCATAACGGTGGTTTGGATTTCTATTGTCTTTTCCAAATGTTGGAGAATCATATAAAGTAACTGAACCTACGTTTTTCCCAACTGTGACATCCCCTATTTGTAACACATTCATATAAGGCTTCAATCCATTTATGACTAATTCGCTTGCTGAGGCAGAACTTCTTGAAGTTAGAATATAAATTTTTGTCATATTCAAGCTATTGATTGGCGTAGTTCCAATTTTGTCAACAAAAAAGTCTTTCAATGACTCTGGATTATTGGTCGCATAATAGGATTCTATTTTTGCATTCCATTGTTGTTTTGAAAATACTTGTCCTGTAAAAGAACCCGTTATCATACTTGCTAATCGTGTTGCTGTCGTTACAGAACCACCACCATTATAACGTAAGTCAAGAACTAAATCTGTAATTCCTTGAGATTTTAATGTTGCAAATGCTTCATTTAATTTAATATCATAATTCGAATAAAAACCATTGTATAGTAAATAACCAATTCTTTTTGCTCCTGAACTAATGACCGTGTTTACCAAAATTGGGTTTTCATCCAATACTGTTTTTGTCAAGGCGACCGTTTTTCCGTTTGGGGTAAGAACTCCACCGCTAATATCTGCCATATTTAAAGTGTAGTCATTATTGGATCCAAATAATAGGGCACCGTAATTACTATCTGTCAGTTGAGTTCCATTTACGGCATAAAAAATATCGCCTCGCTTAATATTTTTAGTTGAAGCATCCGAATTTGGAATAATGTAGCGCACCCAACCAATAATTTCGTTAGAACCCGAAGCTTTATAACTCAACCCAAATTCCACACCGTTATTATTTGTCGTTCCTTGAAGTTGTCCTTCTAGTACTAAGTAATCATCTACTATCCAGCTGAATTTGTCAATGCTTTCATTAACTCTTAACGCATCAAACAAAACTTCTGGTTTTGGATAAGCGCTCAAAAAAGTATTCAATTCAGCTTGATTTTTAAATTTAGTATCCGCCAAATTAGGCACATCGGCTTGCCACAAATAATAGAGATTTAAACCGTTCCAAATAAAATTCTGAACTTCAATATTCATTGGAACTGCGACATCGTCTTCGTCTTGACAACTTTGAAAAGTAAATGCAACTAATAGTAAAACAAATAAGGATTTGATAACTGTTTTCATATTCGGTTTGGTATTTGTCATGAGATTAATAATTAAAAATGTTACATTTATATTTGTAATTTAAACTTATTTAAACGCATAAAAAAAAGATAAATTTTTATGATTTTATGGTATTGGCACGTGCTTTGTAATTATTTTTGTAAAGATAAATTTTTTAAACTTAAATATACAACAATAAATAATGAAAAAAATTATAATAACATTTGTTTTTTCTTTAGCATCAATTGTTTGTGTTGCTCAATCAGCATTTGACAAATATGATGGACAAGATGGAGTAAGCGCGATAATAGTCAAAAAAAAAATGTTCCAAATGATGGCAAGCGTAAAGGTTGATGTCAATGATAATGAAACCCAACAGTATCTAAATTTGATAAAAAAATTAGACAATCTTAAGGTTTTTACAACGTTGAATTCAAAAATATCGGCAGATATGAAATCAACCGCTGAAACCTATAAGAAAACTGCTGGTTTGGAAGAATTGATGACTGTGAATGATGGCAATGGAAACATAAAAGTATGGATAAGAACTGGCCTGACGGGCAATCAAATCAAAGAGCTTTTAATAGTTGGTAAAGAACCAAATGCTGCCAATGAAATGGTATTATTGTCATTAACCGGTGATTTTACTATGGATGATGTTTCAATACTTATTGATAAAATGAAAATTCCTAGTGGCGCAGCACTAAAAAAAGCTATGAAAAAATAGTAGGTTTAGTTACTTTTTTAACCTCACTAATTTTTAGGTGTAATTTTAAGGTTAAAGAGGTTTTGGGATTAATGCTGATTGACTTCGTCCTTCCCACAAAACTCCGCTTTGAAAATAGAAATGAGTCAAAAATAATTCCAAGTGAACTTGATTATTTTATAAGCATTTGGTTTTATTCGTGACCACGTGAGGATTGACTTCGTCCTTCCCACAAAGCTCCGCTTTGAAAATAGAAATGAGTCAAAAATAATTCCAAGTGAACTTGATTATTTTATAAGCATTTGGTTTTATTCGTGACCACGTGAGGATTGACTTCGTCCTTCCCACAAAGCTCCGCTTTGAAAATAGAAATGAGTCAAAAATAATTCCAAGTGAACTTGATTATTTTTGACTCATTTCTATTTATTCGTGACCACGGTGGGATTTGAACCCACACGCCCTTGCGAGCACCAGCCCCTCAAGCTGGCAAGTCTACCGTTTCTCCACGTGGCCCTTAATAAAAAAATGGAGAGACGCTGCATTGCAATGTTTCTCCAACTTTGGTGACCCGACTGGGGCTTCCCGATTTGCTGCGCTTTCGGGATAAACTTCTCGCCCAATACCTAATGGTCTAAAAAATGTGACCCGACTGGGGCTCGAACCCAGGACCCCATCATTAAAAGTGATGTGCTCTACCAACTGAGCTATCGAGTCATTGATTCAAGAAAAAAGATGTAATATTCACAATATTTGTGACCCGACTGGGGCTCGAACCCAGGACCCCATCATTAAAAGTGATGTGCTCTACCAACTGAGCTATCGAGTCATTTCCCTTCCTTGAATGCGGGTGCAAATATAAGGTCTTATTTTCAATCTTTCAAAGCTATTTTATTATAAATTTGTCTTTTTTAAACTAAAGTACTTAACGCCTTAGTATATAAGGTTTTATTCCTATGAGAAAAATTATTTTATTAGGCTATATGGGCTGTGGCAAGTCAACAATTGCTAGACGACTTTCAAAAATTACTAAAATTCCTTACGTAGATTTAGACAAAAACATCGAAGACCGAACAAATTTATCCATAAATGAAATTTTTGAACAGCGAGGAGAGATTTATTTTAGGAAGCTCGAACATGAAATTTTTGTTGAGCTGATAAATGCTCCGCAAAGTATGATCATAGGATTAGGCGGCGGAACGCCCTGTTATGCCAATAATCACGAATTATTGCAAGGCGATACTATATTTTCTATTTATTTGAAAGCCTCCATCGAAACATTATTTGGCAGACTCGTTTACAATAAAAGTAAACGCCCACTATTAGCCAATAAAACTGATGAAGAATTGAAGGAATTTATTGCCCAACATCTTTTTGAAAGGAGCTTTTATTATAATCATGCGCAATATAAACTGCCCATCGATGGCAAAACCAAAGACGAAACAACAGAAGATATTCTTGCCATTTTAACATAAATAGGCGTAACTATTGCCGTTTTCATCAAAAACAACTTCAACGCGTTCTAATGACGAGGTAGAAAGAGAGATTCCTTTAAAATCAGCTTTTACAGGATATTTCTTGTGGTTTCTATCCACTAGAATCGCTGTCTTAAATTTCTTTAATGGTACTTCGAGAAAATGTCGTACAGCATAAATCAAGGTAGTTCCCGAATTTAAAACATCGTCTACAAGAACTAATCCTTTATGGGTATATTCTTCTTTTGTTAAGGATGTCTTTACGGATAATTCCGGATTTTGTTTATTGATTTGAACTTCACAAAGCGATACTTTTAAGGTAGAAATGCTATGCAAAGCAGCCGCAATTTTTGTAGCAAATATAAATCCATTGGAAGCAATTCCCGCGATTACAATCTCTTCTTCGTCTACAAATGTTTCATAGATTTGATAAGCAATTCTTTTTATTTTATGCTCTATTTCTTGATTCGATAAAATGATATTCCGGTTCATTATTGCTATTTTAGATTTCTGAGTTTAGACTTTCGACTTTGGACTAACGACTTCTGACTTCCTGCTTCCGACTTTTGACTTTATTCATTCGTTTCATTTCCAAAATCAGTTAAATCCCTGCGGTCTTTTTTTGTTGGTCGACCATCACCATTTTTTCGATAATGTTCTTTGGATAACTTTAGTAATTCTAGATGTTCATAGACCTCGGCTGGGGTTTCGTTTTTTCGATACATATCAACCAGTTTAGCGCCCAATCTATTTTCTGGAATATCTAAAACCGTTATGATTTGCGTAATCTGGTCCTTCCTAAATGTGATTTTATCAGTTGGGAAAACTTCCTTCGATGGCTTTGCAACTTGACCATTTACAGTAACATGATTTTTTTTACAGGCTTCTGTAACCATATTGCGTGTTTTGTAATAGCGCACACACCATAAATATTTATCTATTCTCATAAATTTTCCAAAATCAACGTTAAATTGTTTACAAAAATAAATCAAAATTGTATCTTGCGCACTCTAAATTTAGTTATAATGAACAAAGTTACCTTTTATTTTATTGTATCAATTGCCTCACTCTTTTTATTTTCATGTTCAAAGAATGATCCCGTAGCTGAAATTACACCACCAAGAGCGTATGCTGACCAATATAAAACGGATATTGCTGATATTAAAGAATATTTAACCAGCTATTATATCACTGTCGTAAATAATCCAGGAAAAACAGATGACCAAGACGTAACTATTACAAAAATACCTGAGGGAGGAACACAACGTCCTATTATGTCTTATAAAGATGCGACTACTTACCCTAAACTTTTGATTCGAAATGTAAAGCTGCATGATGTCGATTATGAATTGTACTATTTAGTTTTAAGACCCGGAACTGGTGCATCTCCAACTAATGTTGATGGCGTTTTTGCAGCCTATAGAGGTGATTATTTACAACGGATTGCGGCAACCACAGCAACTCCAATTATTCCCTCCTATATTTCGGCAACTAAATTTGAAGAAGCAAAATTCCCACAGTCATTTTTTAGTTTATACAGTACTGTACCGGGTTGGGGTGAAACCTTTCCACAATTTAAAAAGGGAACTTATACAACAAATGCGGACGGCTCCATTTCTTATAATGATTTTGGCGCAGGCGTAATATTTTTGCCTTCAGGACTAGGTTATTATAATAGAGGTGCAGGTTCCATTCCTTCTTATGCTCCACTAGTGTTTAGTTTCAAATTATATGAAATCCAAAGATTAGATCAGGATAATGATGGTATTCTTTCGTATCAAGAAGACTTAAATGGCGATGGATATATGTATGATTATAGAAATACAGTTAACTATCCTACTAGTCCAGAAGATGCCATTCGTTATGCCGATGATACGGATAAAGACGGAATTCCAAATGTTTTTGATTCTGACGACGATGGCGATAATTATACTACAAAATTAGAGCTTAAAAAACCTGACGAAACCTATCATACATTTGAAACAGTGCCAAGCTGTTCAGGCAGCGCCGCAGGAGTAAAACGCTATTTGACGGCAAATTGCAAGCCGCCATATACAAATTAATTGTAAATCTTTACACAAGAATTTATTCTAGTAAAAATCCCGTCTCGATACATTTATCGGGACGGGATTTTTTATTCTGTAAAATATTATTTTCTCTTAATCACTTTTTCTACAGCTGCAACAATCGCCTGATTATTCAACTTGTATTTCTCCATCAGTTGTTCTGGAGTTCCGCTTTCGCCAAAGCTATCCTGCACGGCTACAAACTCTTGTGGAGCTGGAGTATTCAAAGCTAAAACTCTGGCAACGCTTTCGCCAAGACCACCCAAAATATTATGCTCTTCGGCCGTAACCACACATTTGGTTTTTGCCAATGATTTCAATATCGCTTCTTCGTCTAACGGTTTAATAGTATGAATATTGATTACTTCGGCTGAAATTCCTTTGGCTTCCAAAGCTTCAGCAGCTAACAATGCTTCCCAAACTAAATGTCCTGTAGCAATAATCGTTACATCTGTTCCTTCGTTTAACATAATCGCTTTACCAATCACGAAAGGTTCGTCGGCTGGCATAAAATTTGGCACAACCGGACGTCCAAAACGTAAATAAACGGGGCCATGATGATCTGCCAAAGCGATGGTTGCGGCTTTGGTTTGATTGTGATCACAAGTATTGATTACCGTCATTCCCGGCAACATTTTCATTAGTCCAATGTCTTCTAATATTTGGTGCGTTGCGCCATCTTCACCCAAAGTCAATCCAGCGTGTGACGCACAAATTTTTACGTTTTTTTCAGAATAGGCCACTGATTGACGAATTTGGTCGTAAACTCTACCCGTTGAGAAGTTAGCGAAAGTTCCTGTGAACGGAATTTTCCCTCCAATGGTTAATCCCGCGGCGATTCCAATCATATTGGCCTCAGCAATTCCAATTTGGAAAAAACGCTCTGGATGATTTTTCTTGAAATCATCAAATTTTAACGAACCAATTAAATCCGCACAAAGTGCCACCACATTTTCATTCGTTTGACCCAATTGGGTCATTCCAACTCCAAAACCTGAGCGAGTATCTTTACTTCCTGTATTGAGCCCCCTCACCCCCGAAGGGGGAATCACTAAATATGGTTTTTTGGTTACATTTGCAGGTTTCGTTTCATTCGTTTCAGCATGCTTGGCAGTTCTCCATTCTGGGGTTAGGGGGCTATAATCACTTTCCGCTTCTGTAACATTTTGACTCAAGGCATTCTCTAATTGCGCATCATTAGGCGCTTTTCCGTGCCAAGCGTGACTGTACATCATATAATCAACACCATTACCCATCTCAGTGTGCAATAAAACACAAACTGGTTTTCCTTTTCCGGTTCTGGATTTAGCATCGGTCATTCCAGCAATAATAGCTTCGATGTTGTTGCCTTCTTTAATTTCAAGAACATCCCAATCGAATGCTTCGAATTTAGCGCGAATACTTCCCATTGCCAATACCTCGTCGGTTGTTCCGTCAATTTGTTTTCCGTTCAAATCGATAGTGGCAATTAAATTGTCTACCTTTTTGGCGGAAGCATACATAATGGCTTCCCAGTTTTGACCTTCCTGCAATTCACCATCGCCATGCAAAGTGTAAATGAGGTGGTTGTCGCCGTTTAACTTTTTGGCTTGAGCCGCACCAATTCCCACAGACAATCCTTGACCTAATGAACCCGAAGCAATTCGTACTCCTGGCAAACCGTCATGTGTTGTTGGATGCCCTTGTAATCTAGAATTAATTAATCGGAAAGTTGCCAATTCTGAAACCGGAAAATAACCGCTTCTAGCCAATACGCTGTAGAAAACAGGGGAAATATGTCCGTTAGAAAGAAAAAAAAGATCTTCGCCACTTCCGTCCATAGCAAAACCTGGTTTTCTATCCATCAGGTTTTGGTATAAGGCTACCATAAATTCGGTACAACCTAGTGAACCGCCCGGATGACCTGAGTTGACGGCGTGAACCATTCGAAGAATGTCTCTTCTGACTTGGATAGTTAAATCGTTTAATTGTTGTGTGTTAGGTTTCATTATAGCTGTAAAAGTTAAACTGCCGCAAATGTAAATTTTATTTTGGCGTAAGACAAATGATTTCCAGATTAGTTATGAGTGTTTATTTCCTTACACCAAAACCTTTATTAATGGTTCATAAAGTAAAATTAGACATCGTAGTTTTGTTCTTTTCTCAACGATTCAAGAATTTTGAGTGAATAGTTTAGTCCTATTGGGCATGGATTTAAAATCCGCGCTCTCGGGGTTCGTTTGCAAATCCTACCGGGATTAAATACTTTGTCCGAAAGTTAGTAGGTTATTGTCTGGATCAAGAACTGAAAATTCTTTTTGTCCCCAAGGTTTTAATTTTAATTTCCCATTGGGATGGACGTTTGTTTTAGTGCCCAATAAAGTTTGATAAAAGGTATCAATTTCACTCGTTCTAATGTAAACTTGACCGTAATTTTCTTTTGGATTCAATGTTTTGAACTCAAAAAAATGAATTTGAATATCGTCTTTTTCCATCATTAAATAACCCTCAAAGTCAGCGCTTCCAAATTCTTGAAAGCCTAAGTTATTGCTGTAAAAGTCTTTTGTTACTTTTTTGTTGCGCATTGGTAACTTTGGATGAATGGCTATAAGCATGGTTGTTGAATTGATTTATTTGCTCAAATTTTTTTTTCATCGCCCTTCAGAAACAAAAACAAGTTTGGTTTTATCTTGGTTCACGGCTAGCCGAAATATTTTAGAAATTCCCATTGCTGCCAAATTAGCTAATTCGTTCCAAGTTTTGGTTTTAGACTGCAGATTACAATAAACAAGGCTAGATTCATTCGAAGAAAACAGTAATCCATCGCTGGTTAAATAAAAATCTTCTGTGTTTTTCGGTAATTCAATAAGTTGATTTATGGCGCCTTTTTTGTCAATAGACGAGACATAATTTGCTTTTTTTAGCTTCTGACAAATTACAATTCCGTTGCGGTATTGATACAAACTACGCCCGATGCTATCCGTCAAATACTTTTCAGTTTTATTTTTAATATGGATTGATTTCAGAGTGACTTTTGGTTTTGACAAGGTAAACGCCGCAATTTCGGATTGATTCAACCAGCAATAATATCCTATAGAATCCTTCGAAGTATATAGTTTTTCTGTCACTAATCCATCAAATGAAATTCGGGTTAGATTTTGATCTACGTCTTTTACTACTGAAATAAATTCACCGTCGGGAGTAATTTTTGGAGAATATTCCGCTTGGCTGTTATTGGTGAATTGTTGGGTTTTGGCAGTGGCTAAATCATATAAAAAAACATCCGTTGGCTTTTTATTTCTGGAACTTACATACGCCACAGCATTTAACTTTTCGATAAAACTGGGTTGGTTGTCGTAACCTTCGTTATTACTAATGTTTACAAGATTTGCGTTTGTAGCTATGCTAAAAGAATTTCCATCTCTTTTAATATCAAGCAAATACACTTCAGTTGCTGGTTGTGCAAATGTATTTAGGTTTTGTAGTAGAGCAAAAAAAAGTAAGATTCTAAATTTCATATTAAAGTTGTGTTTAATAAGGATTTCATTTGTTTGTGAACACGGATTGCAAATCCGCGCTATCGGGTTGCTATTATTTTTTTAAACTTGTCCCAAATTCAATAAATTTGTGAAATCGTTCCGTTTTATTTTGCAAAAAGAATGGTTGCCAACGCTGCATCATAGTACGAAAAAGGTATGTTAATTCGTTTTCCTCATTAAAATCCAAATTATTTTTAGTTCTAGGGAAATTAATTTTTTCGATTTGTCCAGATTCATTTAAAGTTAAATCAACATAGATTTTTTTGTTAAATATGTACTTTGAACTACTGAATATACGGTAATAAACTTCGTTTAAAGTTTCAGTTCCAAACATATAAATTGGTTGAACTTCTTTTTTTATCCAATAACTAGCTTCATTTTTTATTTCTATTGAATTCGAAATAGTACTGTTTTCTTCAATGTCCAAGGAATCTATTCCAATTTTCTTGTAATATCCTAAAATTTCTATTTTTAACGAATCTTTTTTTATAGATTCAAAACTTCCTACGACCCATTTACTATTTGATTTTAAAAGAAACAATTCAGAATTATTGATTTTTGAATATCGAACAAATGTACTGTCTTGATTCTTGTAAAATATTATTGGTTTTATTATAGTGTCATTTTTATAATAACATGATACTTCCAAATTACCCAACTCATCAAAGAAAAACCAACTACCCTGTTTTTTATTTTTTTTGTCAAGTTTATTTATTTTTACTCCATTTCTAATTATTTCTTTTTGAGAATAACCGATAGCATAGACGCCAATAATAAAGATAATTGAAACGAAAATTTTAAGGTAGTCGATTTGGCTATTTCTCATTTACTTTTTTATTAGGTTTAAATTTATTTGCTGCTAACCATCTGTTTTTATACAATCCGCTCAACCTGCGTTGCATATTATTTTTTCATCACGCCTTCTCCTTCACAAACCCATCAATCACTTTTTGATAATAATCATAAGTAGTTTTAGCTATAGATTCCCAACTGAAAATTTTCAAAACGCGTTCTCTACCGGCTTTTCCCATTTGGGTTGCCAAGCTTTCATCTTCTAGCAAAATATTAGTTTTGGCAGCGAAAGCTTTTTGAAATGCTTCGGGATTCAAAGGATTAAAATCGGTTCTGGAAACACTTTCGAGTGGGATCAAATACCCTGATTCTCCTTCGACAATGATTTCTGGAATGCCGCCTACATGGCTTCCAACTACTGCCGTTTCGCAAGCCATGGCCTCCAAATTGATGATGCCAAAAGGTTCGTACAAAGAAGGACAGGCAAAAACACGAGCGTGACTGTACAACACTTTTATTTTTTCGCGGGGCAACATTTCCGAGATTAAAATCACACCCTCTCTTTCTTTTTTCAAATCGGCAATTAAGGCTTCGGTTTCCTCAGCTATTTCTTTGGTGTCAGGAGCGCCAGCACAAAGTACGATCTGACAATCTTTATTGAAATATTTAGCAGCAGCAATCAATTGCGAAATCCCTTTTTGGCGAGTAATTCGTCCTACAAAAAGCACAAATGCAATGTTGGGGTCGATGCCATATTCTAAAAGCAAATCATTATCAAAGGTGGGTATGTAAAATTCTGGATCAATTCCGTTGTGAATTACAGTCACTTTTTCGGGATTTACGCCGTAGGCTTCGATGACATCTTCTTTCATTTGTTGGCTTACGGCAATAATTCCATCGGCGGCATTGTATGCGCTATTTTCTATCCAACGCGAAAGAAAATATCCATTTCCTAGTTGCTCCACTTTCCAAGGACGATGTGTTTCTAGACTGTGTGTGGTCAAAATTAGTGGCGATTGCAGCAATTCACGAGTCATTATTCCGGCCAAATGCGTGTACCAAGTATGACAATGAATCACATCAGCTTCTGGGGTGGCTTGTGACATTTCGACATTGCGACTCAAATTATGAAACATTTTAATGTGCGGATTGGCATCATCAACCATTTTAATAAGCGAAGAATTGATGCCGCGAACCTGCATTGAATCGGTATCAACGTTTTGATCGCCAAAACAGCGTACTTCAACCTGAGCTAGTTTTGCTAATTCTTGGCTTAAAAAATCAATATGCACGCCAGCTCCGCCATAAATATTGGGCGGAAATTCATTGGTAAAAAGCGCTATTTTCATTACACACATTTTTAGATTAATGGAAATAGAATCAAAATTGGTTACTAGGAATTGATGTTATTGCAAACGGAACATAATAAATAGTTGAATGTAATTATTAGAAAAAATAATTTAAGTAAATATAAAGGATTTTTAGATATTATAAATAGCCGGTCAAAAAAAGACTGACAAAAAATTTAATAGCAGTTGTTTACGAAATATAATCTTCGTTTTTTTATGATTTAAAAAAAATAAAAAAACAAAACTAAATCTAAAAACAATATATTACTTCAGTATTCCCGCTTTATAAGTAGCGATGGCTCGATCTCGCGCAAAAGCATGATCTACCATCGGTTTGCCATAACCTAAATCAAATTCAGGAATCCATTTTCGGATGTAGATTCCTTTTTCATCAAATTTTTGTAACTGAATTTCAGGATTAAAAACTCTGAAATAAGGTGCGGCATCACAACCTGTTCCAGCAGCCCATTGCCAGTTACCCACATTGGAAGAAAGTTCAAAATCTAATAATTTTTCGGCAAAATAAGCTTCGCCCCATTGCCAATTAATCAACAGGTGTTTGCAAAGAAAACTCGCCACCACCATTCGAACGCGATTGTGCATAAAACCCGTTTCGTTCAATTCGCGCATACCGGCATCAACCATAGGGTAGCCAGTAGTTCCAGAACACCAACGTTTGAAATCTTCTGGGTCATTGCGCCATTGAATGCCATCATAGGCTGATTTGAAATTATGAGTTACAACTTTTGGAAAACTGAACAAAATTTGCATAAAAAATTCTCTCCAAATCAATTCGCTCAAAAACACTTGGTTTTTATTTGCAGCCCAATTCACCAGTTTTCTTACGCTTACGGTTCCAAAACGCAAATGTGGCGAAAGATGTGTTGTGCTATCAAGAGCAGGAAAATCGCGAGTTTCGTGGTATTTGGCCACCATTTTTAAATTGTGGGGAATGACTTTTATAACACTTTCTTCAAAGCCTATTTGCTCTAAACTTGGAAAGCTAAAGTTGGATAGAATAAAATTAGAAAAATGTATAGTAGTATCGTATTCGCGAATAGGTGCCATCGTTTTATATTTCTCCAACCATTTATTCTTAAATGGAGTATAAACAGTGTATGGTAAACCGTCTGCTTTTGTAATTTCTTTTTCTTCGAAAATAACTTGGTCTTTATACGAAAATGAATTTATTGCCTTAGCTGCCAATAATTCGCAAATGGCCAAATCCCTTTTGATGGCATAGGGTTCGTAATCCTTGTTGAAGAATACTTCTTTGACCTCAAATTCTTGAATAAGTTGTTGCCAAACTTCTAAAGTTTTTCCTTTTTTGACCAAAAGTGAACTTCCTATTTCTTGTAGTTTTATGTTTATTGCCAAAATTGAATCGTAGATAAAACCAACTCTAGCATCATTTTTTGGTAAACTCTCTAAAATGGCTTCATCGAAAATAAAGAGAGGAATTACTGGGAATTTGGATTCCAAAGCAAAAAAAAGACCTACATTATCTTCTAATCGTAAATCTCTTCTGAACCAAAAAAAGGCAATTTCTTGTTTGTTCATTATATGGAATTAAACATTTGATCCACTTTTACTGATCGATAATCAAAAATTTCTTTTAATTTGTTTTTCACCACTAAGGTATTCATTATTCTGCCAAGGATACCCAAAGGCAAAGCATAATGTACCAAATCTGTCATTTTAGTTCCTTTATCTGTTGCTTCAAAAAAGTGTTTGTGATGCCACAAAGCATAAGGACCAAAACGTTGTTCGTCGACAAAATAACTATGGTCTTTTACAAAAGTGATAACGGTCATCCACCGCAATTTTATACCAAAAAGTGGCGAAACTTTGTATTGAATTACTTGTCCGGCATACATTGGTTTATTGTCGAAATCTGTAATTTGGAAACCCATATCGTCCGGTGTAATTTTTTGCAAATTCTTTGGACTCGAAAAAAAAGCCCAACATTCTTCTACACTTGCGTTTACATATTGAACCGTTTCTTTGGTGTATACTTTCATTTTATTTATATATTTCAACCCCGTCAGGGTTTTAAACCCTCTCAGGGTTAATGATTATTTGTTATTTTTCTATTTTCTTTATTATAACCAAACTCATCAACAGCATCGAAAAGGCATAGCCAATATCTTCTATGGGTATGGTTCCCAATCGAATTCCTAAATTTTCAGCATTATTATAATACACCACTGGTTGATCTATAAAACTGCCTGTCAAAATTCCGTTAATGATTGAAAAAGGAATTAAAACGATGAGAAACGATAGGAAAAAAGTGTTCAAAATTGTAGGCGCTTTCAAAACTGTATACGTCAAAACCAATACTAAAAAACTATAGTTTACAACAGTGTACCATTTATCATAATTTAGCGCTATTGTTGGCAAAAGCACAACCATCAAAGCGAAATATAGCAGTCGAACTGTTTTGTCCGTCAAAGAAACTTTTGGAAAAAAATAGTGGAAAGCAAAATGGATAAAGATACTAGCATAGGGAATGCATATAAAAAACAGCCATTCCTCGATAGGTAAATCAAAAAATTCAATTCCTGAATGGTACCTCGGATTGAAACTCCAAACACCAATTTTGGTAAAAACAATATCCCAAACAATAAAAAGAACCGCAGTTATTAAAATCCCCGTGATGACTGCTTTCCATCGTTTTGCATAATTCATTCTACTGTCAAAACTATACACAAAAGGCACTAAAAAAGAAGCGATATTTAAGAACAGGTAAAGTGACATATTAAATTTTAAAATATTTGAAAGGCAGAAATAACATTCTAAAACATTCTCCATTTTCCTTTCTAAAGTGTTTGTGATGTACTTTATGGTCTTTGCCTAAAGCAACCAAAATTTGTTTTTAGTATTTTTTAATTAAATCATACTAAAAGAGCAAAAATATTATACCAGCTTTAATTTGTATGACACAAAAGAATTTGCAAATAATCTGGCTTTAGTGTAATTAGAAACTCGAATACGAGTCGTTCCAATTTTATGACAAGGTGTTTTTTCAAGCTTATTCAGCAACTTTTGGTAATAAATATAAGCCGTATATACTCCAAATTTTGCATCAACCGGTAATTTTACAATACCTTCATAGGCAACTCTAAAGTCTTCTTCTATTTCTCGAATGATCATTGCTTTGGATTTTTCATCAAACGACTTTAAGTCAACTCCTGGAAAGTAGTTCCGATTCAAAACCAAATTATCATCCTTTAGATCGCGTAAAAAATTTACTTTCTGAAAAGCAGAACCCAAACGCATGGCTTCATCCTTTAGCTCATTATATAGTCGTTGATCACCGTTAACAAAAACTTTCAAGCACATCAATCCCACCACATCAGCAGAACCATAAATGTATTCGTTGTATTCTTCCATCGTGCTGTATTCCGACTTTATTAAATCCATCTTCATACTCTTGAGGAAAGCTTGAATTAAGGAGTCGTCAATATTATATTTTCTAACAGTATGCTGGAAAGAATTTAGAATAGGATTGAGACTTATGCCCGATTTTTGAGACTTGTAATATTCAATTTCAAAATCATGGATCAATTCTTCTTTATTAAAATCGTGAAAAGTATCTACAATTTCGTCAGCAAAACGTACAAACCCATAAATAGCATATATGGCATCGCGAATATTTGGTGAAAGCATTTTAACTGCCAATGAAAATGAAGTACTATAGCTTTTAGTCACTAACACACTGCACTTAAAAGAAACATCATCAAACAATTGCTTCATTATTTTATTATATAAGTTGTTTTCTAATTAAGTCAGAAACTATTTTCCCTGAGATAATTGAAGGTGGGACACCAGGTCCAGGTACCGTCAACTGACCCGTAAAGAATAAATTTTTAACTTTTTTGCTAATAATTTTTGGTCTTAAAAAAGCAGTTTGTGTTAAAATATTTGCTAATCCATACGCATTACCTTTGTAGGAATTATAATCATTCACAAAATCGTTTACACAATAACTCTCTGTAAAGATAATGTTTTTTGACACATTTTGATTCGTCAAGGTTTCAAATCTACCAATTATATTTTGAAAATACTTTTCTCTTATTTCTGGGGTGTCTTCAATTCCGGGAGCAATTGGTATCAAAAATATACCAGCTTCTTGTCCCTCTGGTGCCACAGATGCATCGGTCATGCTCGGAAAACTCGCATAAAAGAGTGGCTTTTCTGGCCATTTGGGAGTATCATAAATATCCTTTGCGTGAATGTCAAATTCAGTATCAAAAAATAAAGTATGGTGCGAAGCATTCTCTATTTTTTTATCAAATCCGACATAAAACAACAACGATGATGGTGCGAAAACTTTACTGTCCCAATACTTTTCTGAATATCCTCTGTACTTTTCGTCTAATAGGGTTTCGGTGTGATGGTAATCAGCGCCACTTAAAACAATGTCTGAAACAATGGTATTTCCGTTTGCAACAACGCTTCTTACCACTCCATTCTCCACATTTATTTTTTCAACGTTTTGATTCGTTTCAATTTTTACACCCAATTCTTCGGCTAAATTAGCCATCGCTTTCACCACTTCATACATCCCTTTTTTTGGATGCCAAGTGCCTAGTCCAAAATCTGCATAATTCATAAAACTATAAAAAGCGGGTGTATTCGATGGTTTTGCACCAAGAAACAGCACCGGAAATTCCATGATTTGCCGCAGTCTCGAATTTTTGATATTTTTTCGAACAGTCGTTCTAATGCTACTAAAAAACTGATTTGCTTTTCTTACCGTAACTGGCGTAATCAGTTCAGTAATTGAAATTCCAGGACGATACACTAAATCTTTAATAGCGACATCATAATTGTGTTTGGCATTGTCAAGAAACGATTGCAAGTGACGGGCGCTTCCTTTTTCTTCTTTTTCAAAAATGTCAAGAATATCCGGCAAGTTATCCGGAATTTTTATAGAATCTACGGTATCAAAATAGACTTCATAAGCCGGATTAAGTTTATCCAGATGAAAGTAATCCGAAGGCTTTTTGCCAAAATCAGCAAAAAATTTCTCAAAAACATCAGGCATCCAATACCAGGTTGGACCAATGTCAAAAGTAAAGCCTTCTTTGACTAATTGCCGAGCGCGACCACCAACAGTTTTATTTTTTTCTAAAATAGTAACATCAAAGCCCTCTTTTGCTAAATAGCAAGAAGCTGCAAGAGCCGAAAATCCCGAACCGATTATTGTAATTTTTTTTCTCATTTGTGGGGCAAATGTAATAAAGTGTTAAACAAATATTTGACTATTAACAATAAATTATAATTCGTTAACCAAATCAGCGATCGAATTAAAAACTAGTAATTTATTAGAGAAATTTTCAGTATCAATGTATTCCGTCATGCGACCTAAGAACCAAAACTGCGAATTTGCATCCAATACTTGGGCGGTAATATCATTCAAATAATTATTCAAATTATCTTTTGTAGGATAGACCGTGAGATAAGAAACATAAATAATCGTATCAAAATAATTTTTCATATCCTTTAAACTCTCCAAAGGAACGCTTTCGCCAAGATAAATAGTTTTATACCCGTTGAGCAAGATTTCATAATTCAAATACATCAATCCCAACTCGTGAATTTCATTTTCAGGAAGATACAACACAAAAACCTTATCGGTTCTTGTAGGTTCCAAAATTTGAAGTTTTTCAGTATTTATGAGTAGCTTTTGCTTGATTAAATAGGACATAAAGTGCTCCTGTGCTGGGCTTAAAGTACCCGCTTGCCATAACAAACCAATCTCGTTCATCAAAGGAATTACTACTTCATAAAAAATTTCACGAAATGATTTTTCAGCAAGTAAATTATTGTAGGTGTTAAAAAACAGCGCCTGATCAAAATTAATCATGGCCATTTTAAAGGCATTTATAGCATGGCTTTTAGCACTTTTCTCGGTGATAATTTCTCTAACTAGCAATTCTATTTTTTCGGACGAATGCTCCGCTATCCTCGAAATTTTATAACCATAATCGTGTAATAAAACAATATTGAGTAATTTTCTTAAGCTCAATAAATCATAATTTCTTATGTTTGTATTGGAGCGCATTGGCTCAAGAATGTTATATCTTTTCTCCCAAATGCGGATCGTGTGCGCTTTTATCCCCGACAGGTTCTCCAGATCTTTAATACTAAAAACATTCTTAACATTTCCTGTATTGTTTATCATTTCATCAAAATTAGTAAACAAATGTACGGTATATTATCTATACGCTAAAATCTATTTCTAAAAAACTAAAAAACAACCCGCGCACTGCAAGAACTTTTTTTAACCGTAAAAGGATTGCCTTTCAGGTTATATACTTGTGGAGTCTCGTTCAACTCAGATTTTTTGAAACGCAGGTTAATCCTTGTTTGCTGCAAATGTCAGCAAGACCATTCGCTCTATTGCGCTACATCATCGCTATCAGAACCCATAACTCGCCACTTAAAAACTGTTGCAGCTGGGGCTCTCCCACTCTTTTTTTTATAGGATTCTACGCGTTTCCATTGCTATTTTATAAAAAAATGTACCATGACTGTCATTATTTAATATATGTTAAATTTACTTATCGAATAATTTACTTTCTTTGATTCTCAAATTAAAAGCGTAATGTGGAGATTTTGCGAAGCGGATAAATCTGATTTAATCAGGCCCCTAAACCTTAATATAAACCTTAATACCTTTTAATTATGTCATTTAACAATTTAGACAACCGACATTTCAGTGCTACTGAAAAAACAGCCATTAATACTGTATTGGCGAATTTAGAATTGGCGTTAGCCGACAAATTAGCCAACCTTTCTGCGGTAGAACGCCAGCAATTTGGGAGTGTGAATGAGCAAAACAAACTGATTATTAACAAAGTGAAAAGTTTTCATGATGCGCAACCTACTTTAAGCAGTCCCGATATTGATTGGGCGGAATTTAACAGCGATTTTGACACACGTGAGTACCTGCAAGCTGCCATCCAACGCCTGCAAAGTCTTATTGACGGACTAGGCAATGCTAAGATTTTACACGATTACGACAACTACCAAGATTCTTTAACCGATTATGACTTTGCGAAATACAAAGCTTCCACCAATGCGGTAGGGTTTCAAACGAAAGTAGCAGAGTTGAGCCAGTTTTTTACAGGTGGTGCTCGATAAAAACACAACCGCCAACGTCATAAACGTGGTTGACCACGTCTTGAAGTGCGTTGACCACGTTGGTAGACGGGGTAAACGCAGTAATTAACGTGGTTGACCACGTTAGTAGACGGGGTAAACGGGTTATTGAACGTGGTTGACCACGTTGGCAGACGTGGTAAACGGAGTCTTGAACGTGGTAAACCACGTTGGTAGACGTGGTAAACGGGGTATTGAACGTGGTTGACCACGTTATTTTAAAGAAAAACGAATAAACATACAGGGTAACCGAAAACTGTAACAAAGAGTAGGTTTAATAATCCAAACCACACGAAGGGATTCGTGCGGCAGCGGGGTAACAAAGAGTAGGTGTAATAGAAAGGCTTGATTAGTCGCGGAATGGAAATCTGGGCTATAGGGTTTATAAAATAATACTCAATACCAATTGAGCCTATACCGCCAATTCAATTGGCTTTGCTCAGTTTTTGAATATAAAACTGAGCATATATACAAGTTAGTGGCAAGTGCTACATCACCACTTCTTCACGACATTTTGTTCCATCAAAATAACATAAGTTTTTTTGTGCTTTTTCTAATGTAGAAAAACTATCTGTTGTTGAAACATCATTATTCACCCAAGCATCTACCCACCACCAAAAAAACAAGAAGTGTCTTTGTTGTATTGTAAATTCTATTCTACCATCGGGCATTGTTCTTTCAATTATTCTTACTTTTTTCATTTGTCTTTAATTTACCGCACCAGCCACTAACAAAGGCTAAAAGCAATTGCCATCAAGCATAGTGCAAATTTTGAGCAGTATTTAAGGCAACTGCTCTTAGCCTCAACCGTTAGCAGTAATTATTTAGAAATAACCGCTTCCAAAATATTAATTGCTCTTTCTAAATCTTTCAAGTCCTTTGTTTCTTTTTTCTCCCAATGCTCTTGAGTTAAACCTAATTCAAACCAATCACTCGGAGCAGTTGCTTTTAACATTCTGTTTTTGCAATCGTAATCTTTTTTTAACATTTCAATAATTCTTATCATCACGTTTAGCATTATAACTACTGCTAACATTCGCTATACAATAGTTGGGTTAATTTTTAAATTTAAAGTCTGTTTTGTACTTGCTTTAATCTGTAATTAATCGATAATTGGTTTTGTACTTTCCCCAACCATCGTATAGCTTTTCCGTTATGCACAAGGCTACTTTTGACGCTTCTTATAAAGTTCGTGATACCAATAATGTATTGCTACACAAAATCCAGCAACTGCTATTGCTCCGTAAAATATTGCAAATTCTATTTCATTTTTACTCATCGTTTTCAAATTAAATTTAGTGCTGATAAACCGCCCAGCACATAACAGCGTATAAAAGATATGGCACATTGGGCTTTGTGCCTTAATTTAAACATTCGTATAAGTGCCACATCTCTTATACGCAAAACGTTAGCACTCATTTTGCCGAAGGCTGTGTAAATTGAGAATTTTCAGTCCTTTCACAAAACCATTTAGTTTCATCTTTAGTTGCTTTTCGCTGAATTAACGCAACGTGTATCAATTCTTTTCGGCAATGTATATCTTGTACAATTGATCCGTTATCCATTTCTTTTCCTAAATATTGTACTACTTTATCTTTTAAAGCTACAATATCAAATTTATCTATATTCATAAAAAAACGAGTTATAACATTGGTTTAGCAAAAAAGCGGTTTTAGGCTTACTTCAATGTTGGTTTTGTGTTTGTTATTTTGGTTTCTAAACCGAAAATCAAGGCTTACTTTTCCGCTTCTTCGCTAAGCCACGATACGTTAGTAACTTTAATCAACATTATTGTTAAAATTACTATCTCTTAATTTAGCTTCATATAAAATCATTAAAACTGAAAAAAATGTTATTTCAGTTTGTTCTAATTCTGGATTATCTCTTTTTACA
>Ga0209107_10000138_pt1 | contig 42341 bp, 38 predicted proteins | sample LakErihyJuly2011_2_FD_187460 | JGI IMG/M metagenome (GOLD analysis project Ga0209107, IMG submission 187460) | Freshwater microbial communities from dead zone in Lake Erie, Canada - CCB hypolimnion July 2011 (SPAdes) (version 2) | ecosystem: Environmental > Aquatic > Freshwater > Lentic >...
CCTTTTTGTAAGTTAAAATTAACTTATCTAACTCTTTTTGTCTCTGGTTAACCTCATTAATGTCTTTGTCTAATTGTTCTAATTTATATTTAATTAGTTCACTATTATCAGTAGTTTGACTATACAATTTTGTTAAAATAAAAACAATCACACAACTAAAAACAATTAGTAAGATTTCTTTATAGTTTTTAATTAAGAACTCTTTCATAATTCTGATAATTTTTTTCTGTCTGCCAAAACTTTACTCCATTTTGACTTAAATTTTTCATAAAATGTTTGTATTTTTTTTAGTGTCTCAATAAAGTCCTCATCAACTTTTGACATTTCAGAGTTTATATAAACTCCGGTTGATTCACCAATTGAGAAAAAGAAATCCATATCCATTTCGTTTATTTTTCCGGACCACTCAACATTATTGTCATAAACATTCAATTTATTAAATTCGACCAATTCACTAACGTCAGATCTAAATTCATTCATACTGTCCTGAAAAGCTTTCTTATCATCACTTGTCAACTGTAGTTGGGATTTGTCTTTTGAATGTAGTACCATAATCCCCCCCGATATTTTAAATCCCCTGGTTTTGTCGGATTTTGACTGATCTTTTTTATCGTCATTCATTTCTTTGTCAGAAACTTCCGCGGTCTCATAATTTGTCGGTACTCTATCCATGTCGTCAAGATCTTCGGTTATAATACCATGTGTTGTTTTAATACGAGTAACCTCCTCATTTAATGATTGGTTAGTCAATAACTTTCTAGAAGCTTTAAGTAAGTCCCTAATTTCATCCTGTCTATTCATCTTCAATTTTTTTTAAAAACCATTCAAAATTAAAAGCTGGACTCACATCTGTGTTAAATAACTCAAAGTTACTTTTAGTTAAAATACCTTCGTGTCGTTCAGCTCCATTTATTTTTGTGTTGTGTCCAACACATTCGAGTTTTATTGACAATTCTTCTGACAACTTTTTACACAGTAGGACACAAGATTCCATTTGTTCTGTGGTGTAGGGTTGCCAAAAAATATAATCTCTCCATTTTCTTTCAAAAATGTCCCCATTATAAATATCACCAATCCAATTAATGTATGAGTTTTTAAGTGGTACTTTTTCTAACCAACCTAGATTTTCTAATGAAATAACCACGGACTCTTTATTTAACTTTTCCAAAGAAAAGAATTTAAGGTATTTTTCCGGACTTAGTGTTTGGATTACTTTACCATCTCTGGTAATTATAAAGTTTGGTATTTTTGAATATTTTTTATTATTCCTATACTTTAAAGATTGGACATAGTTAATTGAGTTTCTTCCGGTATGGGTTAATATTATTTTATTTTTTTTGTTATTTACCTCACCCAGATCCGTAGTGTGTATGTCAATTATATCTATCATACACTTTTAGTGTAGGTTAATCTTTTAATTTGTGGTTCTCCTTTTTCTTCAAAAAATCGTTCTTCATCAAATAACTCCTCACTTTTTACTTCTTTTGGTGACATCTCAACTGGGATCTCTATAATTCTTTCAACCTCAATAATTTTCTCCACAATTCGATCTACCGGTACCTCAACAATTCTTTCAACCTCTCTTATTACTTCCACAGGAACCTCAACAATTCTTTCAATTATTATTGGATCAACTTGGGGGGTAACTTGGGGGGTAACTTGGGGGGTAACTTCATCTTTTCTTTTTCCTTTAAACGCTTGGTTTGTGGCAATCACAAGGGTTATGGCTAATGGGTCAAAAACAAATATTAATATTAAAATAAAAAGGTTCACCGTTTTCTTCACGTTCCATCCCATAAGTTCACTAGCGTACTTTATTACTCCGAGTTCACTTCCGGATAATTCCTGGGATTCCATATTTAATATGTCAACATCAAGTTTTGTTATACTATCATTATATCCGTCCACTTTTTTTGATAATTCGTCTCTCCTTGTTTGAGCTTCTTTTAATTGGGATTCAAATGACTTACGATTAGCACTATTAGCTTTTGTGATTACTTGTCCTGTCTTTTTATCTACTGATTGTGTGGTGGTGTTTGTTGATAAACCGTCTCTTAATTTTGTGATGTCACCATCAAGTATAGTCTTCTCTTTATTTAATTCATTTTTTATTTCTTCAAATCTTTTCTTCTTAACCTCAACATTTTTTATTTGTTTTTCACTGATCTCAAGTTTGGTTATGTTCCCCTGGAATCCAGTACTTAGTAACCCATAAATCCCTAATGATGTTATTAGTGATAAAGTAACCAAGGCTATGGTTAAGTATATTTTTAAAATACCATATGTTTGTTTCCACTTGTCGTGTAAATAAGTAGCTATGGCTATTTTGGAGATCTCCAAAAATGACCCCATAATTATTACTGGTGTTGCCACTCCAACGAAAACTATGGACAACCCAATAACACTGTAATAAGCTGCGGTCCCGGAGAGTCCAAGAGCACAAAATAATAAAAACCAAGGTAAAAATTTTTCTTTCATAATACTTAAACTATAGTTAATAAATACCAAATATAAATAAAAACCTGTATCGATATTGGTAGAGGTGATCTAGGGTCTCATATGTTCACAATGATGTATGTACTTTTTTGTTTTTGTTCTAAAGTAACTCTTTTTGATTTTTTTTCTTCTTTTCGTGTTTTAATAAATTGACCGTCATTAGAAAAAGCGGATGTTATTATCGTAAAAAAACTACCATCCTTTGTAATTAAAAATTCCATAAAATTAAATTGTTCCCCATTTTCATTATCTTTTCTTTTTTTAACAAAAATTAATTGGTTGTTTTCTGGTTTTAGTTCTTCAAAACTTAAATAAATATTATCTAATTTTGTGTCAAAAGTTTTAACAATCATATTGTCTGGTACCGCCAATCTTGGTGGTTGTTCATATTTTGATTTTCTAGTTTCCAAATATTCATTATATAAATCTACAATTTCATCATAACTCATATTTCCAAATCTTTCCGTTCTTTGGTGGTATGTCGATATCAATTTTATCAACTTATTTCCAACAACTCTTGATAATAAAACAACACCATTGTTTTTTTTATTGATAGATTCGTTTAAAATTATTTTTTTAAAAATATTAATTAAATTCATACATATAAATACACAAAAAGGTGGGATTTCTCCCACCTTTTAAGTTTTTTCAGTGTATGGACTGAGGATTTTAACCCGACACATTAACCGCAGTGTCCCAACGACTTACGACCCTAGGTGTAAGCTACCCACTAAAATGATTTAAAAAACCATCTTAATATTTTAAAGTTCTGGTAATAATCCAGCGTTTTCAACTATATTCCAAACACGTTCCTTGTATCGATCTACGGTATTATCCTCGTCGATATGGGTAACACCACGATCAGTCAACACAGCCAAGAAGGTAATCAATTCACATGACATGTGATCAATATCATTAATACTCAAAGTATTGTTCTTAACACCACGTTTAAGAACGTCATACTTAACCTCAACTTTTCTACGTAAATCAGACATAAACAAAAAATTAAATTAATAAATATGAAACAAATATAGTGGTTTTTTTTTAATTGGCCAAACTTTTCAATAAATTCTTCTAAGTTTTTTTAATGTACGATTAATATCTTCCTTAGTTTGGTACCCCATAACATCATTTGTTATTTTGGTATCGTAACAAAGTTCCCAATTTTCTGGTGTACCTTTAAGGATTGCAACCTCCCAGGTTTCATCGTCACAATAGGACGCGTATACTGATGGAGACTCATTAAACGTTGGGATCTTGAACCTAACGGCTGATAGTCCGTACCCATTCGGGAAAAATATTTTACCGTGTTCTCCATTTCCGATTGGGTGTGGTTCAAATTTAATGTTATCAAACAATGACATATACTACTTTTCAGTAAAGATAAAGGTTTTTTTGTAATTTCCAATTTTTTTTACAAATAATCAAATAATTCTGAACTTTCGTTCCTTAATCTCCTCAAAGCTTTATCCTTTATCTGTCTAACCCTTTCTTTTGTCAATCCAAAATCAGACCCAATGTCCTCTAATGTTCTTGGGGTTCCACTTAATCCGTAATAGTCTTCAACAATTACTCTTTCCCTATCATCTAATATATTAAGGGTTGACATCATTTTATCTTTTAACTGGGCTTTGGAGTTGAACACTGAATCGGGTGCCTCGGCGTCGTTGTTAACAATTACGTCAATTAATGTATCCCCTTCACTGTTTATCGACATATTTAAATCGATAATCGATGGTAAAGATGTAAATCTATCGGCTAATTTTTTACCAGAGTTTTGAACCTCCTTTTTAGCTTTTTGTAGGTCTTGTACAACATTAACCGGAAGTCTTATCGTTCTAGAGTTATCATTTAATGACTGAATAATACTTTGTTTTACCCACCATACCGCGTATGATATAAATCTAAGGTCTTTACTCCAGTCAAAATTCTTAATCGCTTTCATTAAACCTAAATTACCTTCAGCTATTAAATCCTGGAGATCTATTCCTTGATTTTGATATTTTTTAGCCACCGTAATCACAAATCGTAAATTACCCAATAATAACTCTTCTTCTATTTTGTCCTTTTCAAATTTAGTCGTTTTGTCCATCTTCATTTTTGAAGCTAGTTCTCTCTCCCTTTCCGGAGTCATGACTCTAAGTTTTCTAATGTCTTTTAAATAATAACATAGTTCTTCCTGATTAATAGGAATCCCAATACCTTTTTCCCTCATATTTGGTTATTGTTTTTTGACTGATTGTTTAGTTTATTTAATTCTTGTTTTGTTAATGAATCCATACCTTGTTCACTTATTTTATCTAGAATCTCATCAACACTTAATTCCGATTCCATTTTCTCAATCACACCGGTAAAGTCTTTTAAACGTTCTAAAAAATTATCACTCATTATGGATTCATATTCATATCTTGGTGGGTCACCATTTTCCAGATCGTTCAAATAATTTTTAATCTTAGGTGATATGTTTGTTCTGAACCCGTTTTCGGCTTTGGTTAAAAAATAAGTGAAGTCCACTTTTGATTGTTGTCCAAACACCATTAAAATATCCTCTAGTTCTGACAGATATTCAGGATTTGTCTTGAAGTGTATTACAATATATTTGGGTCCGTAAGTGTACTTAATATTTTTTGAACTTGAAAACCCTAATAACACGTCGGATATTTCTTCAGCTAAGTCTTGTGTATCACACATATAATTGTGTGGGTACACAAACAGTAAGTGTCTCATATTACATCATTATTTTTGAAACGTTATCAACTTTTTTAATTTTCACTATTGTGTCGGCCCATTGCCCAACCATTGGGTTGTGGGTTATCACAAATATTTTTTCAAAGTATTCTTTAATTTTAACAAAAAATTCAGAGACCATCTCCAAATTATCGTTAGATATTTTACCAAATACTTCATCGAACACCAGAATATTTGGTTTTGGTAAACTACAGATCTTACTTAATACAGACCTCAAAGCTAATGAGGCTATTGTTCGTTCATATCCCGAACCAGAAACCATTAATTTTTCAATTCCGGTACCATTATCGACCATAATAAACTCAACCTCATTTTTATCATTGATTCGTACTTCTAATTTAAAATATGAACTGTCTTCCATCAGTCTTTGTAGTTCAGAGTTGATCAACGGCATCATGGTTTTCATTATCATTTTTGATAATCCATTCTTACCAAAAGCTTCCAAATACATTTTATAAATCTTGTCTTTATCTTCCTCTTCAGATATTTTAACTATAATCTTGGAGTGATTATTGATTTTATCTTCGGAAGATTTTATCTGGTATTCCTTGTTTGTTATTTCCTGGGTTTTACCTTTCTTATCACCCTCAAGTTGTTCAATTTTAAGATCGGCTTTTATTATTTGTGTATCGATTTGTTGATTTTCTTTTATTTTATCCTGTACATCATTCCATCTATTGATCTTATCATTTAATGTTTGGATTTTAAGGTCACAACTCTCGACACTTAACTCGTGTTTTTCCTTGATCAGTTTGTTTTTTTCATACTCATCGAACTCTTTTTTAAGTTGAGTGTAGGATTTTTCTTTAAATCCAAGGTCTTTCCATTGTTTTGATAACTTATCAACCTTCTTCTCCCAATCTCCCAATTCATCAATTTTTTTCTTTGTCAACGCAGCTTCCATCAATTTGATCCCACAGTGCTCACATTGGATTCCATCCCCGTACTTCTTAACAAGTTGTTCAATCTCTTCAACTTTGTTTTGTGCGAGTACGAGTTCACCGTTTGTGGTTTTCATACCATCTTTAATCTCATCATGTTTATCTTCATGATAAAACTCTTTTGGTTCCACAACATTCAATTCAGAAATTTTCTTAATGAAGTCATTTTTTTGAGTTTTTAACTGTGATATTTCCTCATCAGTTTTTGTTGGGTTTAACATACTAATTTCAGTATCTATTGTATGTTTTTTATTCAACATTTCATCACGATATTTTCTACCAGTTGTCAATCTATTTTCGATGTCTAATAATTCTGAGGACAAAGATAATATTTCGGTTTTTAAGTCGGAAATCTTATTTGAGTTATTTTCAATTTCGGTTTTCAATTCTTCAGTGTTATACACGTTGGACATTTTGGATTTACTAAACTCTGAATGTATTTCCTTCCCGATCTCTTCCTTTCTTTTCAGAAACTCTAGTCCCATAAATCTTGACAATACCTGTCCCCTAGCGGTCGGTTTGGATTCTAGTAGTTCTTCCAGGTTAGTCGCTGTCGTCAATATTGTCATTAAAAAATCATCCTTGGACCCAATTGAGTTTTTAATAAACGTTTCAGTTTCTCTCCTTTGTTCTCCGGTGAAGTTTTGTAATTCTCCATCAGATAACCTTTTAAAGAAGTCTAGATCAGTCTTAACATTCCAATCACCTTTTTTAGATAGTTTCCTTTCGATTGTTCTAACAATTAAGTAATCCTCACCATCAATAGTTACCTCACCTTTAACACTCACTTTATCACTATTTGTGAACCTGTTAAATATTTCCTCTGCTTTTGTTGTTTTTGTGGTTTCATTAAAAAATAAAAATAACAATAAATCTACTGATAGTACTGTTTTACCACCAAAATTTGGTGGGTCAGACTCCACGACAACAACACCGTCACATTTATCAAAATCCATGACCTGATTTTCACCGTATGATAGAAAATTTGAGAATTCTATTTTTCGGATGTACCATTTTTTAAATTGTGTGCTATCAATCTCTTCCTCGGACATTTTATTTTCAACCATCCGGTTAATTGATATAATATCATCAATATATTCATCGTAATTTTTGGATTCCAGGAATTTTTTTAATAGATCTAATTGATAATTAACGTCCGTAACGTTTAGTGATACATCAACTGTTTGTTGGGTGTCGTCTTGTACGGATTTAGATTTTGTCAATACATTAACATTTGTGGTGTTATATTTTTTTTGAAAATAATGTTTTACTCCCTTTATTTTATCCTGGGTAAAGTTTTCAGGTAAATCTTCCCACACAACTTGTATTGTAGGGTTTTCAAATTTTGAGAAATCTAATTCGTTTATCATAATAGTATAGTTAAATAATTTTGGTGGATTAAATAGATCCATTAATGTTTAAGTTATGATTCAATTCGAGGTTCGTTTTCATCAACCACTTCAATATCTATAACTTCGTCATTTTTGGGATCATTAAAAATTAAATTGTCTAATTCAGTATTTAATTTTGTATTTCGGAATATTCCACTATCCTCTAAAACAGTAGATGGTAATTGGACTCCACCAAGATTAGCTGTAATTTCAGGTACATCTACGTTTTCTAGTCTTTGTTCAAAAAGTTTATTAATTTGTTTTTTCATCGCGTACTTTTCTTGTTCCAGTTTTTGGTTTCTTTTTTCAATCTTTCTTCTGTGTTCTTTACTTTTTTTACCCATTTTTATTATATTAATCGTTTATTATTTCGTTATTTTCCACTGGTTCATTGTTTTCTTTTACAGGTCTATTTTCTTCAAACCACTCAATTACCGAATTTAAAGCCCATACGGACCCAGCTGATAACATCCCATCAAAGAATACATAAAAAATTTCATTATGTCCAATTAAATGTGATATTGGTGAAAAAAAAGTTAATGATAGGAAGAATCCAACCCAGGTACTAGTACATAACATACACGATATCAGTTCGGATATGAATTTACCTAAAAAATTAAACGGGGTGTATTCATTATTACCCCAATTATGGATTTTTTGTCTTAACCCATTAAATATTGCTCCATAAACTAATATTGTGGTCATCCCGTAAGCTACTAAAATAAAAATAATTAATTCCATATTATATTTTTTGATTTATATTTGATCCCCTAAGATAAACAGCTATTTTTTTACTTGATTCATCTTTAAGATCGTTGTTTATTTTTTCCAATTCTTCAATTTTATTGTTTTTTTCAATAAGTTCTTTTCTTAATTTTTGTAACGTCTCCTGTAACATTCTATTCTCCTCATTATTGGTTTTATTATCTAAAGTTTGTCTAAGTTCATCTAATTCCTTTTCAAATTTTTTGTCACGAATATACTCTATTTTTGTGACAATTTTTTCAACTGGGACTTCTTTTATGATTTCCCTTTCAATATATTTAATAACCTCAACCTGTTCCACTCTTTCAGGTTCATCATCACTAAGTAACCCGTATCTTTCGATGTCAAACCCCCTCCTAAAACACTTCAGAATAAATCCATCAACATCTTCAAGATTATTTAACTGACAAAATTTAGTTATTGTCTCAGTTGTTGATTTGTTAAATATTTTTGAGTACTTCTGATCCATTTTCCAAATCCTCGTATGAAGTTATTAAAAATTTAAGATGTGGTTTTGGGTTAAATAGATCCACGTAGTCGTATTTCTTTGTTTCTACGTCATAAACCCCATACCCGTGTCTACCAACACTTTCGCCGATGTTGTTTTGAATTGTGGATCCTATCATGTACCCTTTACCAGTACTAAACTGAAACTCAGCTCTCTTGTGGATGTCCCCACATAATACCGTCTCCAACCCATCAAATTTTTCAACATCATAAGCTTCCTCACCAAACTCAAATCCTAAATCTGTTTTTAACCCAGAGATTGGTCCGTGAAATAATCCAATTTTTGTTCCTTTAGATTCACTAATATCTGGAGGTATGTTTCCCTGGTATTGTGAATATACACACCAACTAATGTTGTCGTCATCATAAACACCCCTATCTCGGTAATAAACAATGTTTTTATTATTTAATGAGTTTATTATCGGTGTTAACGCGTCCAGTCTTTCGGTATTATTAACCAAAAAGTCGTGATTACCAGGTATGATAATTGTTTTAGTGATAAAAGAACATTCGGTCAATATCCAAGCGACAAACTCAATAAGTTCAGGGGTCATTTGGTTTTTAGAATGAACTAAATCTCCGGTAAATATAATACGATCAGGAGACAATTCTCTCCACTCTTCAATGGCTTTTTCCAGTATTGATCGGTAAAGATCATGGTCTTTATATAATCTGACATGTAAGTCAGAAAAATGTACTATTTTTTTAATCATTTTTAAAATTTTCTTTTTCAAAAGTTATATCAAATGGATTTTTTGGTGTTGGTATACTAATTGGTTGTAATTGTGGTACCACAGTTCTTGGATTAGGGAAGAATGGATCATCGTCCTTAACTTCACTCATTTTTTCAACGATTGGTGATATTGGGATATGTTTATCCTCTAATCTACCGTATAGATATCCTTCTAACCAAAAATAAAATTCTTTATGTGTCATACTAATTCTCTATTATATAAATTTACCAAAATTAATCTAGCTAATCTAAGTTCCCTAACTCGGTTAAGTCGTAAACCATAAGATTCTGATATAATCTTTAAATGTGGGTAAGCTTCCGTTATTGTCATTTTTCCAACTTCCATTTTTAATCGATAAAAAGTTCAAAATCAACATTTACGTGGTCACAACTAACACACATGTAAGTCGGAAATGGTACTATTGTGTCTTCATGACTACCGGTTAGTAATTTAGGTACCTTCTTAATCATTGTCACTTCTTTGAAGAACTTTGACCCACACTTCTCACACTTCACTGTTTCTTGTTGTTTTAGGTCAATTCTTGGTTTTAATATATCATCCATATCCATTATTTTATTGTTCTATAAACATTATTGTATTATTTATTGGTACTCTTAGGTGTGGTATGTTTACACCACTTTTAGGGTGTTTTACCATAACTTCGTAGAACCCCTCCGGACAAACCTTAACTGTGGGTGTGTCAAAAATTCTTAGAAGTTCCTCACTTTCACTCATATCGGAATAAAGTATGACAAACTTTTCCGTGGTATTAAAAACTAATTTATTCATATCTATCTAAATTTATTTATTAAAACGATTACTATCAGGACCAATAAAACACCAATCCACAATGGGGATGTTACCCACCACCAGGACCAATCAATATGTCCGGTTAATTTTAAAACTAAAAATATTAAGAATAAAATCATATTTAAACTAATACCTCCGCTTGTTTCGTTATTTGCCATTTTTACTTTTTTTACTAATTATATTATTTTTTTTTCACTTTGTCAACTTTGACTTAATGTCCATACCCAGGATTAGATCAATAGTTGATTTATCAACACGATATTCAACATATTCACGATTCTCCGTCACTCTGACAATAATACACCCCAACAACTTAATGTCTTCATATTTTGACCCCTTTAACATTTTTAATATCAATTTACCATAGAGTGGTAATTGTGTCTTATAGTGACCCAAAGAGTTATTTGGTAGGTATTCAAAGGGTTTTCTCATTGGTTTGGTGTACCTTTGTGTTAAGAAGTTCTTTTCCTGGTTTGTTTTCCAGTCGGTTATTAAAATTCCAATTTCACCCTTAGTACTTATAACTAACCACACCTTATCTGGTTGACCCGTATATCCAAGTTCAGGATCCCCCAGTACTATCTCAGTATCCAGTAGAATACATCCACGACTTTTTAGTAACTCTATGTATCTTTGACCAGCGATTATCATTGTGTCACTAACAATTATTTGTTGAGCGTCACAATCAAATATTGGTTGTCTAACTTCTTTTTTTAGATTAAATTCTTTTAATACATATTCCTCAAGAAAGTAATGAACCCTAGATCCCATATTTGTTGACTTCCTGCCTTTTTCAGCCCACTCATTAAGTAACCTTTCAGTTTCATCCGGATTACCCCCAGACATTTCATAAGCTTTTTGTTCTGATGGGAATTCATCGTAAAACAATTTCATAACCTTAGATACTGATGGGAAATCCGATCTTAACTCACCGTTTAAATCCAACATTGTATACTTATGGTCATCTTCCTCAAAAGACAATTTTAATTCTTTTTGTCTTTCGGATATTATACTCCGTATTTCTTCAGCTATTTTTTCTAATTCCATATTTAATCTTTAATTTCAATAAAGTAATCCTGTATGTTACCCCCAAGATCACAAACATCTTTGTCTTGTGGTAATTTTATTATTTTTATTCTTTCATATAATCTACCACCGTTTAATTGTCTGTAGAGTTTAATCGCGTTATTAAAAGCGTCACCATCTAACGCTATTATGATATTACCTTCCGATTTGTCATATAATTTCTCGAACAATACCTCAGACATGTGTTTACCCAACATTGGTATTGAGTTGTCCAGGAAGAATCCATCGAAAACTCCCTCAACTAAATAAATGTCTTTTTCCCAATCGATTAACCTCTCGTTGAAAATTATCTTGTCTTTTTCAGCTTCTGGGTTTTTATATTTAAATTTTGTCTTTGTATCCCAACTTCTAGCTATGTAATAATTTAATTCTCCCTTCTTATCATAGGATGGAACTATTATTCGACCACAATGACTCCCATTATCACAAAATCCAATATTATATTTTTCAATAATGTCATCTGTTATCCCTCGACTTTTTAAATAGTTATAAGCTTGTCGTCTGACTGGGTAAATTGGATTTGATTCACTAAACTTAACATACGATTCTGGTAATACCATTTTTTGGTATTTTTTCTTTACCGGAACAATACTCTCTGGTCTTAAAATACCATATAATTTTTTATGGGATTTATTCCCATATTTAGAGAATAACTTGTTTAATGATCCGTGAGTGTCTTCACTATCACCACATGACCAACATTTATAAACACCCGTGATGTAATTAATTTCAAGGTTGTGTTTATCCCTGTCATCATCACAAACCGGACAATTAAAGGAAATTTGACCTTTATTTTCATAATGTAATCCATAGTCACCTAGAACTTCCATCAATAAATCAACTATCGCTTCCTTTTCATCAACCATATTAAAAATTTATACAAAATTATATATTTAATTTCAATAAAACAAAACTTCACAAGTTTTTTCTTATTTCTATATTTATTATAAACACAATTAGTATTAATGCCAACCAATATAACACTATCATCAGTTTCAGGTTTATCTCCTTTTCACATATACGTCTGTGACACTGGTTTCACTACTTGTATTTACGTAAACACAGTTAATCCGATTGATATTCCATATCAAATAACGGTACCATCTGTTTTTTCATCACTATCAAGTGTTGTTGTCAATGTTAAGGATAGTAATAATTGTTCATTAAATCAAACTGTATTATTATGATGGTGTCTTGTGGTCCATATTGTATTTTTATTCCTGGTTATCCATATAGTGGTAATTACGTATTTGCCGGTACTCATAACGGGTTTGATTACTTAACTGGTGATACCGTACCAACATACTACATGTATTACTCAATCACTGAGACTAGGTGGTGTTTATCAACGGTTTTGGATGGTCCTTGTGTTCAGTTTGGGGTTTCTGGGTCAACGTCAACTTGTCCAGATTTTGACCCTTCATATTTTAACGATATGGGTATTTGTTTAACACCGACACCAACACCGACGGTTAATTGTAGTGTTTTGGATTTTGATTCGGTCCTTAATTGTTTTGTTCCGGTAACACCAACAGTGACACCAACAAACACGTCCACACCTACACCAACACCAACACCCACTGAAACAGATTTATGTGGTGGTTTTGGGTTTAATTTAACTGTTTTGTCCGTATCACCCACACCAACACCAACACCAACACCAACACCTACGGTAACCCCCGAAATAACAAGACCATGTAATTTTAATGGTCAAGTAATTTTTAACACACTGGATGAGTTAATGATTTGTCCTAATAGTGGTGAATTTGTTGATTGTTATACTGGTCAAAAATATATATCCTCACAATTGGTCGTATTACCTAATGGTGATTTACCAACAATTGGTATTGTTTATAAAATGAACGTTAATAGTACGTCGGTATGTGCGACATTTAATGGGTTGGTCGACAATATAAGTGGTGTCGATGAAATAATCATTGTTTCAGTATTCGGTCCGGTAAATGATGGTAGTTGTTTATCTTGTGTTCCAGATTCTACACCAACACCTACACCTACGGTAACATCTACAATGACCCCAACACCTACAGTTTCATTACCAGTATGTAATGAATACATTGTGTCTAATACTATCCCTTTTGAGTCTTCTTTTGACTATTTAGACTGTTATACAAATGAACTCATCACCCAGATGATTGGTCCAAACGGTTCAATAACAATTTGTTCTAAAAAAGAACCTTCTGGTCCTTCTAACATATCTTGGGATTTAACTGGTATTAATTGTTACCCAATAACTCCAACACCCACTCCGACACAAACACAAACAAAAACACCTACACCTACTCCGACACAAACACCTACAATGACCCCTAGTCAAACACCACCACCGTGTGTGTTTATGATAACGGTTGATACGACTATAACTAACATGTCGACAACAGCTGGGAATAGATTTAAATTACCTAACACGCCGTATTGGTCCAATGTTACCGTTGAATGGGGTGATGGTAATGTTGAGGTTCTTGGTGGTGGATCACATGTAGCTCACATATACCCTATTGGTGGGGTTTATCAAATAAAGATGTACGCTAATCCTGGTGGATCTTTAATTGGGTTAAACTTTAGTGCGGGAAGTAACGATGAGATAAAGTTATTAAGTATTGATTCTTGGTGTGGTTTCATACCGAGTGAGGATGATAATCTTTATAACGCTATTAACTTAAATCTATTATCGACAGTGGGGGTTCCAAATATTCCTTTGGGTATTTCAACTGGGTATCTTGGTTCTGGTGCTTGGAATATATTTGAGGGTACATTAGTAACCAATATTAATAATGTTGGGTCCTGGGACGTTTCTGATCTTAACTTAATTTCTTGGGGTAGTGGTGGTGGTCCAATTACTGGTATCAACCTTACACCGTCTAATTATAACTCTTTATTAATTGGGTGGGCTTCTTTGGGGTCTTCGTTAGAGACCGGTGTTGTGTTTGACGCTGGTACGTCCCAATATAACGCTATCGCGACTTCATCTAGGAATTATTTAATTTTAACTAAAGGGTGGTTAATTACCGACGGTGGTATCATATAAAAAAAAATATCGTCTAAAAAGACGATATTTAAATTTATATGTTATTTAACATATATTTAAATTTATATGTTAATTATCATATATTATTTCCAAATTTCCTTACTTTTCATGTATCCTAATACACAAGTGTAAGCGTCTGTCTGATCAAAGTTTTCTTTCTTTAATGTGTTATTTTTTGTGTACAACCACTCAATTTGTGGTTCTATTTTAGCGACATGTTCCCAAATTATCATCTTCTTATCGATGTCTTTTGGTAACCCACCAAATAATACAAACTTTTTTTTATCATTTTCTTGTACTAATTCCGGGAAAGCAAACTTTCTAGAATTATAGGTTGATATAAATTCAGGTATGATTCCCAATATATTATAAATTTCTTTAAATATAAAACTATTAAATCTTAATAATGTTTGTATTGTGTATATGTTATTGGAATTCAATAGCGGTTCTTCAATTATAACTTTAACAATACCTAAATTTTTATATTCTTTTAATTTTTCAGAAAATATTTCAGATTTAAGTATTAACTCTTTTAGTTTGTCGTCGGGTACCGGTTTTGGTCTCGGAGATACATGGGTTAATTCTAATAATTCTTGTGATTTAATTTCAAACAACGCCCACCCTATTGTTTTTGTAGAAATATCCAGGCCTAAAACTTTTGGACTATTTTTAATACTATTTGACATAATGTTCTTTTTAATTTAAAAATAACGTATATTAAAAAAAAATGAATATTTTATTAAAAATCTATTTTAACTAGGTATTGTTGTATACCGGTTCTTAATGTTGGTGATTGTAGTTTGGACATAACGAGTATGTCTTTATTTTCATCAAGTAAAGCTATTTCGGTTACATACGATTTGGTTCCTGGTGTCCATGTTGGGTTTGTGGTATTTTGGAATTCAGTATCATTTAGATTTATCTTATACCTCATCTCATAAATTGTAGCTTGGATATCGGATTCTAGTGACCCATAAAAATAATATTCATCACCAAAATTTAAATTAGTGGTTGTGGTCCCATTTGGTACCAATTCAATATAGTCATTTAGGTTATAATATGGAGCGGCAGAATACAATTCAGGTGTAACAATAAATGTTGTCCCGGTTAGTGAGTTTTCAGTGACATACCCATTGATGAATTGATCTGAAATAGCTGATGTGTAATCAATTATTTTCCAAAGTGATGAATCCGGTCTTTGGCCTGTTGGTACTAATTGACATATTATTTCAAAGGTGTCAGCGTAATACCCGTTTGGCATGTCACAGTCTGTTGGACATATTGTTGTCGTAACTGTTGTATAACTAGTGGTAGTGGTTGTTGTTATTGGGGTGTAACCAGGTTGTGTTAAACACTGAAATTCCCCACCAAATCTAATGGCTACGTTTTTGGATGTTTCTGGGGTACATATATTACCTTCGGTTATTTTTGAATAGTAATTACAATGTAATGAATCGGTAAAGTCAACACTATTTGACAATCTATACGTAACATATAAAGTTTGGTTGGTCCCAGTAATAATCCCTGTCAAACTTGTCGTTATATCACAGGTATTTGGTGTTATTAACGATATCTGTGGTGCTGGTAATGTCCAATTTCTATTTGATTTGTACGACATTGAAGCTACCAACTCCTCGTCGTCAATAACCACCATCTTATTGTCTGGGAATACTTTACCGACTCTATTTGGTATTCCATCTAAATTAGGGTTAGTATCCCATAAATGGTAATACCTAATCCCCGGTTGATTCATATCTGAGTTTTTCTTTGATTTTATATATTGTACCTTAAATAATTCTTTATCGTCGAATCCTGGTGGGTCAACCCAGAAGGTTTCACCAAAACAACATTCAGGGTTTTTATGCCACATTAACCAAGGAATATGTAGTTTAAAGTTTCTAGCTTGTCCTGTGGTGTCTTGTGGATTTGTTGGGTCGTATGGTTCTAAAGCGAACTTCTCACCGTAAAACAAATCAATAGTTTGATTAGTGTAGTGAATGATTGACACACATTTTTGTTCTTCCGGTTTAACCTCAATAATTTCATCAAATGAATTATAGTAAAAAACTTTACTAGTGTCTGATTGACCTAAACTGGAATTATACCCCAAATACTCTTTTGTACCTACATAATCAATAGATCCAAATTTAGTATAATCTTCAAATGTTGTATAATTTAATCCAGCTGGATTTTCGGTCCATGGAATATTCATATTCCAAATTTTAACGTCAAATTCATCAATATCACAAACAGTCTCAAAATTAATAGCGTCAGTACTCCAATGTGGTCTAGGTGTTACACTGTCATAAATTGTTGTCATGTTTGGTGGGTAAATTATTGTTCTAGCTATACAACCAGGTAATAATCCCAATAAATTTGGTGTTGGTCTGTCTAATGTTAATTTATTCCCACACACTCCAACAATTTTATACGTTAGTATTGGGTAACATGAGTTCAATGATACCAAACAACTAACTTCCGGTTCTGGTGGACATAGTGGTTTTGGACTTTGTGTGATACATGGTGTTTTTGTTGGGGTTGGTGTTGGTGACGGTGATATACATGGGTAATCGTTTGTTGAGCTAGGGGTTGGTGTTGGTGTTGGGGTTAATGTTAAACTAGGTGATCCCGATCCACTTCCTGATCCACCACCTAATGTAGATTCGTCACAATATATTAATGTGTCGTCGTTTTCAGCCAATAAATACTCATCCAACTCACTCATAATCACACAAGAATCAATTGTTGGTGTTGGGCTTGGGGTTGGTATTGGTAAATTAAAACATTCACAGTTATACCCTGATTTTCCATCATAAAAAATTGTGATAATGTCCCCCACACTTGGTTTTTTAACGTTTGTGGTGTTACATCCGGAATATATGACATCAATGGTGTCAGACCCGTTTAATTTTGACATATCAACAACATAGTTAGCACTTATAACGTATCGGTCACTGGTTAACGCACTCCAACTAATTGTATCAGCGGTTGTATTACCGGTGAAAAACCCCCTTAACGGTGCTCTATTATACACGGAATCAACAACTGAATCCATATATGGTATACCATATGTATTCCCACTAGTACTGTCAACAAAATATGGGTATTTAACACTATGTTTTGTTGATTGTGGGATCCCCGTACTATTTTGGGTGTTAAATGGTGGTTCTAACACATAACTGTTAGGGTAACTATATGTGTCTAATAACTTATCGTAAGATATTTCACTATCACCAATTTGGAAGTATTTTATGTTAAAGCTCCCTTGGGATAGTTTTTGTCTACCGGTATCGGTTACTCTGGTGTTTACCAAACCACTTGTATTTTTAATTATGTACGCCATTTACGAATAAATATTTAGAATATTTTTTTAGGTGGATTATTGACCAAAATTTCACAACAATCACAGTTGCTAACACTAACTTGTCCAATTGATAATGACATACTTAAATTGTTCCCTTTACAGAATCCAATATTTGGTGTCAAAATATCGTCGGTGTATGTACCGGTAATAGTGTTGTTCCCAGTCAGTACAAGTGTTGCGGATCTGTTGTATGTCTCCTCAATACCCGTAAATAATGGTGGACAACTATTTAAAGCTGGGATTATAGATGATGTTCCATTTATTATTGGTAATTGACCGTAACCATTAACGGTAACCACACAGTCGTAGGTTGGGGTTGGGTCTACGAATCTCTTCCAATACTTAAAGACACTTTGTTGGTCCAAATCAAACGAAATTGAAGTTCCTACTGGTAATGGGTTGTCTAGTGAAATTGTGAATGAATTTGTACTAACATTTAATGATAATGTTAAGTTATAAGTGGTTATGTTTGACGGTGTTAAGATTACCGAACTATTTGATATACTTCCAGTGGAGTCTTTAACAAATAATAGATAATTCCCCGCTGATAAATTTAAGAACAATGGTGTTAACTGATATGTAACACCCCCGTTTATTGAATATTCGTAAGGTGGTACCCCAGTACCAACGTTAAACGTTATACTTCCATCATCACCACATACTGGTTGATTTACAGAAGCTTTAAATTTAATTATTGATAATGGGACACAAGGTCCAACATTAATGATCACTGATGATATGATTGATGTTCCAATAACCACCCACCCAACTGTTGGTGGTGTTACCGGATTTGAGTTGACAAATTGTCCTTGGAACGGCCCATCAACTACCCAATTCGATGTTATTCCGGTATTCCAGTATAGGTTATAGTCACCACCAATTGATGACCATTCTGGTTGTCCATTTATATACCCGATAGGGTATAGTTCTTCCTGGTATATAATATCTTTGACCACATATTCATTTAATGATAGATCAAAATATGATATTGATTGAACATATGTTAAACATAGATTATCACCAATAAGTGTTGTCGTTGTGGTTATTGGTATTATTGTGGTTGTGGTTGTCACGATTGACTCTAAAACACATGTTGTTTTAACAACAAAATCACCGTAATAATCGGTAACTGTCGCTGGGTATTCACCAACATTTAAATTACTTATTACAGTACTAATACTACCGTTTTCCCAATTTATTTGATATGGTGGTGTACCTCCGGTTATAATCAGTGTTAACATACCATCGAACGATGTTGTTGTTGACGGATCTACCGATAAACATTGAACACCCATTGGGTATATTGTTAAAACGTCACATTCGTTACCTCGTTTAAGTGGTATTGGGTTTGGTTTATAATATGTCGTTGTTGTTGTCGTTATTCCTGTTTGTGGTGTTTCACTTGGGGTTGGGGTTGGGGTCAAAAATGGTGTTAGGGTTGGTGTAGGTGTTGGGGTTGGTGTAACTGAACAAGGATGTGATGACTCACAAATCACACAATGTGAGTATAAAACACCATCAAACGACAGTGTGGTAACATCGATGTATTGGACTGGGTCACAACTGTATATTGGTGGGGTTTGATTATCACCAAAGCTGACCATCTCAAAACACCCATTGAATATTTGGTTCGGGTTTGAGGATGATATAGCTTGGTTAATGTAATAGGTTTGTCCTGTTGTGGCTGAACTAAACACCGGTGAAGTACTCAATCCCTTGAACGATATTAATTCACCGTTACAGCATCCACTCAAACAGTACGTTTCGTCTGATTTATTTAGTTGGGTGACTAAGATATTGACGGATGGTGATGTTACAAATCCGGAACTTAAATAATAAATTAGACTGGGGGTTAAACTAATTACTTTAGTTATACCATTAGCATCAACAAAATTAAATCCATTATAAGTACTTGTTCCAGTATTTTGTACCGAATATATATAAGCCATTTTAGTTTATTATATAAATAATCAATTTTTTATTTTTTTAAGTATGATTTCATTACTTCAATGTATTTTATTGTCGAACTAGTAGGGTCGATATAATCAAAATGTGTAATATCCTCAGACAATTTAAGTAATGGGTCCACATTTATGTAGTCACCTTTAAAAAATTTAGTACTTTTTAAATTTTCAGTAACCCCAGCCATATGTAATATGGGTGTTTTTTCGTATTTTTCAATTGTGTCTGTCGCCCATGAAAAATCCAACTTTTCTGTGACTTTAGTTTCATGATCGTGTAACCATAAGTTCCACAATAATGACCACATTTCAGCTGTCCAAAATTGTATCTGTCCTGGATTGATCGGGAATCTTTTTTGATAGTCCATCATTTGGTTATAAAGGGGTGTTGAGTCACAATATATTTTACACCACAGCTCACTGTTTGTATTTTTAATTAGGTATTGTCCTCCACCAGAATTTTCTTGATTATCTTTAATTACGTTAACATCGACCCCAACAACTTCGGTCATTTCCTCAAGTAATTGGTTTTTATATGTACCAAAATGTTGGTTTTCATATTTACGACAACAAGCTATAATGTAATCATAACCAATATATCCAATTGTATTCGACATATAAATTATGTCATCGTTAATTAGTGTTTCAAAATCTGGTAATTCCCTAAAAATAATGTCCGCGTCATGTAAGAAAAATAACTTACCTCGACTCTCATCTTCTTCAATCCACTTATATAGTAAAAATGGTTTAATACTTGGTATATATGATTTTTTTTCTCGATTGTCAATATAAAAATGGACATTTACCCCAATGTCCCTCAATTTTTGACCCTCATCGGATGGTGTGTGGTTCCCGTTAACCAACCCAAAAATAACATGAATATTTTCCGGTTTAATTCCTTTCTCAATAAAATTATGAACGTATACCTTGGATTGCCAATGAAAATATGGGACATCTGGTTGTGCAGTTACAAATAATATATTATCCATAATAGAAATATATTCTAAAACAAAATAAAGTGAATTTAATATATTTTGTTTAACGTGAATATCTCTGAATATATTGAGTTTCCTACGTTATTAGTATTCCATTCTGTGGTAATAACTAGTGTGTTGGATATTGTAGTATCAAAATTTTAAATTATTTATTTTATGTAAATTGGCCAGAAAATGTCCAAACACCACCTGTTCTTTTTTCAACCATTAGTGTAGCTCCGGATATGAACATTCTCCAGGATCCGTCAGTGTTTACATCACCAAAATATAAATAACCAGTACTTTGTATATTAACACTTGGTACATATACCATGTCATTTGTTGATCCACTAATTCCAGATCCACCCAATATGACTGTTCGATCACTACTAATGGTTGAGTTACATGACATGATAAATGATGAATTACCATTTATAACGTTCCCACAACCACCCAAAACGGATGAACAGTTACCGTTTATTATGTTTTTTACCCCGCCGGTAATTACTGAATAACTACAATTTACGGTATTACAACTACCTCCAACAACTGTTGAATAACTCTCTGTTACGGAATTTCCCATTCCTAATAATGGACCTCCACCACCAACAACTGATGAGTAGGATCCGGAAACATTGTTTTGGGTTCCTCCACCGACAAATGTAGAAACACATGTTGATCTATTACCCAAAGCTGGACAACTACCACCACCACCACTAACTACAGATCTAGTACCTGCCGCTGTGTTGTATGATCCACCACCAATTGTTGATCCTCTACCAGATGATGTGTTGTTGTACCCTCCGGAGATTGATGAGTAATCCGAATCGTTAGTGTTTGATACCCCACCGGAGATCGTCTGACCACCAGACAAAACTGGTATAATTGTATTAAATGTCCCCCCAGCTATTGTGTTCCCAAATAAATCCGATGTCGAACTACCTGATGTTATAGTGTTAAATGCCCCCCCAGCTATTGTGTTCCCATATACATTTGTTGTTGATGTAAGATTCTTAATCATATTTCCACATCCACCTATAATTGACGAGTAGTCGGTTTCTGTTGCATTTCCTCTACCCCCGGTAACAACAGAAGCTGTTCCGTTTGTAAAATTATTACTCCCGGACCCAATAAATGATGTTGTACTAAATGATGTGTTATTAAACCCACCACTAACAACTGAACAGTTGCCAACCGATGATGACGAAACCCCAATTCTTTGTGATGAATCTGCCCCAGACCCAACTTCATATATTGTACTCCCGGTATAACCCGATATTACTTGTTGGATTGTGGCTTTAAATGAGGATCCCGCTGGGTTTTGTGATATATCCGAAGGATCCACAATGTGTACCCAAGAGTTTATTGGTACTCCTGAAGCTGGTATTTGGTCGGTTAGAAATGCCATGTTTTTACTTTATAAATATTACTGGAAGTCATATTGGTCCCCAGTCATAAAATAAAAATTTGTACCATCCTGAAATAATTTTTTCGGATCAAAATTTTCACAGTATAAAATATGAAATCTTTCACAACCATTGGTGATTATTTTCAACCCGATAGCTGGTGCTGTGTCAAACGATGGTGGTAAAATATAACTAACAATTGGTGGTACTGTACTGCCTAAGTTGTCAAGTAATACACAATCATCACCGTAGACATTACAGGCGTATATCTCATACGTAGGTGTTAATCCGGTTATATTAGTTATAATAACCTGTGTCATTATGGGATTGTGGTTGTAGTTGTTATTGGTGGTAACCCACAGTCAATACATGAAATATCATAAACAATTTTTAAATTAATTATAAAATTAGACCCGTCATATTGGTTAAAAGTGTACGGTTGACATGATTCTTGAATTTCAGTACAGTCGTTGTATATTATAATTTCATTTTTATTTATATCAAAATCAACATTTCCAACACCTGGGAATTCTTGTAGTGTTTGTCTCACGGTTTCTAAATACACTAACTCGTTTGGATAATCGGTTATTCCTGATGAGATATAAAATAAGTTTTGAATGGTGTTTTCATCAATTTTAACTTCAACAATAAATTCAGCTGAATTAACAATACACCCAAAGTCATTTAATGTTAAATCGTAAAACCCTTCATTATACATCTGTAGTATACCACGTTTACCTAATTGTCCAGTATTTTTAAACACTTTCTCACATACGGTATATGTTTCATATGACGAAAATAATTTAGTCCCTTTTAATGTGACTGATTTCGTCAAAACACACCCATCTGAGTCGGTAACTTGTAGTGAGTAGGTTCCGTCTGATAAATTATTTATTGATGGGGTTGTTTGCCCACCAGGGGACCAAAGGTAAGTAAATGGTGGTGACCCAGACGTTATAATTGTTGATATTTGTCCGTCATTTCCGGTAACCGGGTTAAACGGTACCAACGTGAAAAACACATTCTGACTTGGGTCAACATAAAAATTAGTTAACTGTACACAACCTACGGTGTCCTGAACGTAAGCGGTATATGTACCTGGAGCTAGTCCATTAAATGTGTTTGATACTTGATATGGGTATGTTACCGGACTACTAGTTGGTCCTATAATTTGATAGGTGTATGGTATAATACCACCGGTAGTCGCTACTATTTTTACCGAACCATTATTAAGTCCACAAGTAGTTCTAGTTACGACGGTACTAACTCTAAATTTATCAATGTTTTTAATTTCAATGGTTTCTTTGTATGAACATACACCGTCATTAATTATTAAGGAATATATACCACTTGATAACCCATTGTAGTTGAATACCGTACTATCGTTTATATTAAAAACCGTATTTCCTGATGAGTCAATTAACTGGTAAGTGTATGTCCCGGACGGAACACCGGAATTTAATACTACACTAATCGACCCGTCTAGATTACTACAAAATGAATTTGTAACTGTTATGTTTGTAATACTAAAACTGTTCGTTGTTACTAAATTTGTCGATCCTGAAGTTGTACAAAATCCTGAATCCTGTACAAAAATATTGAAAATACCTGGGGATATGTTTGTAAATGTATACGATGTGGCAAATGATATAACATTTTCACCATTTGACCCCGAATAGAAGAATGGTCCGGTACCGTCTAATAATTGTACGGTTACTTCACCATCACTAGTAAAACAACTCGGCTGGGTTACGGTTATTAATCCGATATTAACTGGGTCAACCTTTCCAACACCAACAATATTTGTTAATCTACAACCTAAAGAATCTGTAACTGTTACCGGGTAAAATCCTTGTGTTAGTCCTGTTATTGTGGATCCAGTTTGACCAACACAACTATATGTGTATGGTGGTGTACCTGTCACACCAGTTACATATATTTTTCCATTTGGTGTACTGACACAACTATAATCATCGACCACGTACGTACCAAAGTCCATAGTGTTAGATGTGTAGATTAATGTGGTTTCACTCATACCGGAACAACCACCTTCATCACCCACAGATACATAATATGTGTCGGCAGATACTGGGTCAAACACCGCGAATGTACCAGCGTTTTTAACATCAATTATGTTTCCAGATATGTCATATAAAGTGTAAGTGTTTGATCCGAACACGGATTGGGTGCTGGCTGTTATTGATCCGTTATCGATCCCACATGTCGTCCCACTCGACATTAAATTCACGGTGACCCCACTAGATATGTTAAAACCAAAAATACTTGGTGGATCTGGTGTCGCGTCTTGTATATAAACAAAATAACTAAATCCGGTTAAACTAGTAGCTGAATAACTTGTTACCCCAACATCGGTTGGTAGTAACCCGGTACTGGTCGCTTCATATACGGTGAACGTCGGACTGTCACCGGTAATGTCAAAATAAACAGTACCAAGCCCACTATTTGTACAGTCACCCGTAACTGAAAGGTTATATATCGAAATGAATCCCATTAGTTATTACATAGTATATTAAAGTTTATCCCGACGTTAATCTCAAGAGTGTCGGTAGGTCCAATAGGTACACAATTATTATTATAGACTGAGACGGTTTGTTGTTCTTCATCAATAAAATAACTTAACCCGGAGTCATCCAGTTCACTGAGAGCTTCACCCAAAGCGGTAACCCATTGTTGGTTCGTTGGGATACTATTTGAGTACGTTAGTCCGTACCCATTATAAAATGGGTATATGTTTAATATAGTCGTACCGATTCTAATGTCAACATACCAATTTGTTTCTAATGTCGATAATAGACAATCGTTATTTAAATCAAGTCCGTTATTTGTGACGTAGGTGTTAAGTGTGTCCGATAAAACCACACCAAATGATGTAGTTAAACTATTATTATTCCAAGGATATAGACCACATTCAATGAATTGAGTTGGGCAATCATAAACAAATAGTTGTCCGGTTATTTTACATGAATTACAAGGTACTGGTAATAATTGACATCCAGCTTGTCTCCTCCATACAAATTTTTGTCTGTGGAATATTGAGTTCTCAAGTCTGACACCCCCATTCCATATTGTGGTAGCTGGTACCATTTGTTCGACCAATCTTAACCAATAATCACCCAAACCATTGACATAGTCTATCATGGTTCTATAGGTGAAGTTGTCATTTGGTATATTTATAGATTCTTGGGATTCCAAATATCTCCAATATATTGATTGTAGGGTTGGGTATCCTCCGGTTTTACCATCATTTATATACTGTCTATTTCTAACATTTATGGTGTTTTTCCAAAATGTCTGAGCAAATTCAAAAAATGTTTTTTGTTTTGGTTTTGGTATTATTTCGGTCCAATCTATCCCACCTCTTTGTGGGTATGGTGTATTCGGATTTGGGTTACAGTATGTCGGTTCAATATAATTCAAACCTTGTTCTGGGATTGGGTAATTATATTTTCTTGACATAGACCAAACGTCGTAAGTTAATCCTTGAGCTGGATTTAGAAATATGTCAACGTTTTTAACATTTAACACTAAATTTTCATCATAAGCGACGTAATAAGCGTTAAAATTACCATCACTCACATTTCTTAGTGGCCCAACATCATTTGACCAACTTTTATTGTTATCAATGGTTTTTTTAAGTCTAAATCCTAAATTCATATATGGGAAATCACGATATCTATTTAGATATTCCTCACCATAGTTAAATGGTTGTAGTATTGTTTGGTAATCAGGGTTGGTTCCTGTGAAAACACTGTTGGTTAAGTCCACTTGTTCTGGCATTCTATGTTGTGGGGTTGACTCAAACCAACCCCCACCTATTTCAAAAAAGAAATTTTCAGAGAACTGTGGGTTTGATGGGTACCCATCTTCATCAATAGGGTAATCCAGAATGGTTGTATTCACGTCAGATGTGATTAGTGAGGTTGTGAATCCAGTATAATCTACCCCCATTATTGAGAATATATCTGTTGTGTCTAGTGTTGGTAACTCCTGGGTATATGTACCACCTGAAATTTTAGCGTATTGTACACCAAATTCATCCATATCAATTTTTTGATCAGCTAAATAAACATGTTCGTTAAATTCAACCAAAGCTTCTGGAGCTCCAACAAGTCTTAATAAAATTTCTATTGATTTTCTAGTTCCCTTTGATTTGAATAGGTAGGCTGAATTTAAAATTAAATTCCTGTAATATTGGTAATTTAATTCGTCAGGTGTCATTCCCCTAGACCATCCGGTAAATTCGTTTGACCCGGTATTAAAAACCGAGTTCAGTAATTCATCGTTACTTATTGGTGATATATTTGTTCTCCACCCTAGTGTTTGTGCTAAATTTTTTAATAACTGAGATGGGATATCATTACCAATATTGTAATTTACAGAATTCATATTTGATAAAGCTGATATAAACTTTTTTGTTTCATCAAAACTTCTACCATATATCTGTAATAATTTTTCAAATTTTTGATCTGGGGTGTCGAATTCTTTTAACGCTCCAGTAGTCAGAAATCTCGATATTAAGTTTGTTCTGTATTCGTCAAGTAAATTTGAGTATTCATTTAACTTTGATAAGTACTCATCAAATCTTCTAGTTTTAATATCTAAGTTCCATGGTCCTTCTTTAGGGAAGGTTAATATTTCATTTGTAATACTAAATGACCCGTCCTCATTTTCTCTAGGTATAATAAATGTAGCGGTATATTCAGGGACAACCATTCGATTTAGTAAGAATTTTTCTACCTCATCGAAATCCTCATTAAAAGATTTATTGGTTGTCAATTTATTCGGTCTAATGTTGTATGGATCGGTAATTACCGTATTTCCCGAAAATGGATTACCAAGTACCACAATTGTCAATTTTGTATCAATTGATGGGTCTATTGGGTTATAATAAATTACGGGGTATTCAACGTCATAAAAATACAGTGAGTATTTTATATAATTTCTAGTAAAATTCCTAAGTGGTGACACTTCAATTTCCTTTAACTCAAAATTTCTATCCGAATTTGTGGTAAAATCAATATCAAATGAATTGTACACATTGTTTAAATTAATGTCAAATGTCGTTTCATTTTCAATCTGATCGTACGTGATATTGAAAGCACTGTAATCCGTTCCAAAATTTGGTTGTTGACTATATACTTGTATTGCGGCTGGAAAAAAATTTATAATTTTAGTGACCGAAACTGACATTCTCTTACTTAATGACCCATATAACGTGAAGTTACTAACTTGTGATAAGTCAAAATTCGGATAAACTCTAAAATTTTTAGCTAGTATCGTTCTGGAATCTTCAACACTATCTATATTCATAGAGTTTAGTGATACCGGATCTGAGAATGATCCTATTGTGAATGTTCTATTTTTCTTCTCACTTAACGCGGTGGTAAACTCAAAATTAGCTTGTGTCAATCCACCCCCAGCTACTAACTGAAATCCAACCAGATTGTCCGAAAACGAACCTTCTCCGCTTGGTAATTGTGGTGGACAAGTATATTTTTTTATAGCCATTACGCGATTATGTTAGAAAAACTTTTACTAAAATCAATGTTACCGCCTCTATCTTGTCTAACCTCATAAAGTAAGTCATTAAATTGGTCCCTAATTTCGTAAAGGTTGTATTGTTTGTAAATATTATTATTTTTATCGTACATTGTGTAAATCCCATCATCAATTGATTTGGTTTGATTACCAAACATAGCGATAGCTAATGTCGAGATATCATGTTCAACAATTTCAATTTCTGTAGTTATTGGGTTAAAGAACGTATTTGTAATTATTATGTTTTGATTTGGTTGTCCGATAAAAGGTGTAGCGTTAGGTTTATTTGTTGGTGAGGATGATGGTGATAAGGTACAGAAAACTAAATTTGTAGTACCCTCAACATATCGATATCTAATTGATTTTTGTGAGGTATTTGTCAAATTTTGATAAACTGGTTCACAATAAAAAGATGAGGTAATTATTCTAAAAAAATTTGGGGTTTTTGTCCCGTCAGAATTTAAGTACTCAACTCTAAACCCGACTAATCCTTGATTAATGAACTTATTTCTATATTGTGTCGGTACGTTATTTAAATCAATAACCAAACCCTTAACGTTAGGTAAAGATGATAATATACCACAATCGGTTATTGTGGTTCTTATTTCAGCTGGTCTAATATATAGAGTGTAAATTCCAAGTTTATTAAACACATCAGCTGGTAATTTTAAATTATATAAACCCCCCAATATTTCAACATTAGTGTTCCCACCCGTTGAATTATTATGAAAATATGGTCTTAAAATAGTACTAGCGTCTAATTTTTGTAGTATAAAATTGTCAGTATCATCCCTGCTTGGTGTATAATTCAATATAATCTCAACGTCATCCGGACTAACGTCCGCACTTCTTATTGTTCCGTAATTACCTGTAGCCACAATTAATTTGTTTTAATTTTAGTTTATTTATAAATACTAATTATAGTCATTTTTCACTTTGAAAAACCCATAACCATATTTAACTAGATCACCTAGATTGTCAACCTCTCCCAGTCTTTCAATATATTCCAAAGCGGTTAACTTACCTCTGTCGACATACACATTTGTTTGTACTTCTGGTTGATCGATAATGTTCAAATAACTTTCATTTTTTGTTATAGCGGACAATATCATATCATTCAATGTTAAACCTGATGATTCTGTGATATATAGTGTTGTCCCATCATCATAATCATAATAATCAATGTCACTTATTGTATAAGCGGTATATGATCCAGTTGGGTCTGGTCCCCAGTAGATTCCAACATTACCTGAAGTTCCGGTAACAGGAATACCTAATTTGAATTTACCTCCGTATAAATTATATTTTGGTCCATATTGGATTAAATCGTTAACAGTTGATTCCGTATACCCAGTAACTAGAAATGGTACTGATATGTAATTACTACTGACAAAATCATTGATGTTTGTGTTTGAATCCCCGGTAAATATATAATCATAACTTACTGGTGTTCCTGACCAGTTACCACCTGTTGGGGTGAAGGTAGCTGTTCCTTGTGGGTTAAATGGGACAATATTAGTGAATGGCACGGTTACGGTTTTTGTCACCGTTGATATCCCCCAGGGTGAGGTAGCTGTCATAACAATCGTATATGTGTCATTTGTCAATGGATAAACATGTGTGACGGGGGTTGTCCCACTTATTGGTTGTGAGGTTCCGTCACCCCAATCAATCGTATATGTCACCAATTCTAAAAATTTCTTAAATTCTAAATCGGATGTGTTGTAAAATGAGTATGTTGTTGGTGTTGTTGTTGATCCGGAAAATAAAAAGTTCTGGATAACATCTTTCTGTAGTATAGCTCCGTCAAATGTGGAATAATAACCAATATCGACAGCTGTTTGTGTGAACAAAATAGGTATTGTTAGACCAGTTAAGAACGAGGTACCCCCAGTATTCCCACTTAAAACATATGACATGTCTAAATAAACACCTGTGGTTCCTGTGGTGTATTCCGTGGTTGACGCTGTAAATAAACAACACGGATCTATGGTGAAAAAAGTATCACTATCACCGGTGTAATTTACCGTAGTTATGTCACCTTTAATGTTTTCTGGTGAAATTTTAAAATAATATTTTTGTTCTTCCATATTATGGGTTTACGTATTCATACCATTTAATTTGGTTTATCAATGTACCACATCTAGACCCATTGTCGGTTCTAAAAACTTTATATGTTTTGGAGTCGTAGTCCAAATTGATCTTATAATAAAAATATTCACCGTTATCAAAATTAAATTTATTTGGTAATATAGAACTTTGGGGTTTGTTAGTCATTCTGATAAAGACTCCTAATCTAGCGTCAAAAAATTTAGCTGACATATAAAATTCACTAATATCGATATAAGATCTATCACGTAACCAATATATGAAAAACCCCTCTTTATCACCCAAAAAATCTAAAACAAACTGTGGTCGTTTTATATTAACGTTTGGTTGTAATGGAGTTATTGAAACAGATTCGGTTAATCCTTGCTGTACCGGTATAATTAATGTTAAATATATTTTTTGGTTTTTTTCATCATTTGTGTCATATAAATCAATTTTAAAAAATGATTTTGTGAATGGTTTTTTAAAATAATAAATTTCCTGTGGTGTAAAATCCTCATAAAGATAACTAGGACCCCAATCAGATAAGGTTATTGTAGTAGCTGTAATTGGTTGTAGGTCTTTATAAAAATTGAAATTGTAATATATTTGTGTCGTTAATTTATTAATAGTGAACAATGGTGTTGATATGACTAAATTCCACTCATCATGACTAAACCTAACGGTTTCAAAATCTTTAGCGACACCAATAACCTCTTTAACCATTTCAGTTTCATATTCATCAACACTCTGGTCTCTACCAATAAAGTCCCAATTCATCTCTATTGGGATGTTTATTTGATTATCAATATTATCTCTTAATATTTTATATTTATTCACAATCATCGATTATTGGGGTTTGTATTTCATTTATGTTTTCAACATTTATACCTTCAGGTATAACTCTAAATATCGTATTTACAAATGGGTAATGTTTTCCGTTTGTAAATGGGTAATCAACACCAATGTTACTCTGATCAATAAATCCATATGGATAAAGGTCTCTCCATCTAAACCCATTTGACAAATTAGAGTAGTACGAGTAGTCTGGTAGCCCAACAATGTTTTGACTTAGACTTTCTTCAATGTAATCAGAATATTCCCTAATTGTTATCGGGTTGTGTGGGTGGTAGTAATATCCAAATTGATTTGTTTGTGGGTTATCGTTTGTTTGATAAAACCAATTATTGTTAAATTTAATTTTATGACAATATCTTGATACTAATCTTTCAGTTTGGTCGTAATCATTCCACTCACAAAAATCACCGTCAAGTGTGTCCCCTGAAATCAAGTCAATGTTATAATAAAACGGACCTTCGGATGGGGTTGTGTCAGAAGTATAAATACCTTCACTTATTGTGGTGTTAGATAGTAAATTAAACGTATCCCACCAAGGACTAGGTTGATTGCTGACCAGTGGCATATTAAATTCCCACCCCTGTTTTAAACTTTTTGTCCAACCAAAAAATCCTTTCCATATTGTGGTAAAAAATAATTTACTTATTGGTCTATTTTGATTATCCCTAATTGGGTTTATGTCAATGTCAACATTAAAAGATAGGGTATACGATTGTGACCCTTCTTTTATTGAACTTCTTTGTTGGTTATTTGGTGTTAAAGTAGCTATTTCGTCTTTTATGACGTTATTAAATATATTTTGTTCAAACCCTGATTTTACCAACACTGAATCTTTCGAATTTGTCAGTATTTTATGGATTCTAACATAATATTTTGAGGTTGTTTCATTTTCATTTGTTTTACTGATCACTCTTTTAAACGTACCGGAGTTGTTTGTTTGAAATGTGGATCCGGTAAATCCTACATTTTTAATATTAAAAATATATTCTTCACTCCCATATCCCGAGTCACCCAATTTAACAACTTTGAATATAGTTTCACTATTGTATGGTGTTGGTAATTTAACATATTCACCAACATTTAGTCCGTGTTTTACTGGTGACCTAAATTTAATATACCTACCGTTTAAATCACTACCTAATATTATTAAAAACGGTATACCTTGATTAACAATCCATGACCAAGAGGTTGACGTATTATAATCAACTGAATACATTTGTTTTGTGTAATCATTCATAAATGGATAACTAACGTAATGTGTCCAATTATACGTTGACGCACTTTTATTTAAAAAATTCAAATGTTGGTTTGGTGAGGTCGTATACCCATTAATATTATTATCGGTTCTAATAAAATCAAATTCTTGGTATTGTGGGTAACCTTCCCAGGGTACCGTGTTAGGACTTGATGATAGTAACTGAGATGAAGCGTTATTGATAGGGTTTGAATAGTATAAATTGTTCTTATATGGTCTATACGTTGTACTACCACTAAATTGGTTTTTAAAAATTACGGTAAACTTTGTTGACGGTCTAAAAATTGTTGAGGTTTGTCTTTCATTATCATAAACCGTTTCCAAACTTAATCCAACAACCCTATCAAAATCAACAATTTCTTTAGTGTTTTGTGTTAGAGACACATCAATCTCACCATTCACGTTTGGTGATGAAGAGTATCTAAGACTACCTAATATTATATTTGTTGTTGTTTCAACTCCCATTTTAATCTATAATATTTACGTATAATTTTATAAACCTATTGATAGCGGTTTTACCATTTTTCAAACCAAAATAAAAATGATATGGAGCACCCACTATAAATTTATTTTGTAGTGGTGTTCCATTTATTATCGGATTACCAGATGAATCTATATTAGTGATAAAACCGTATTTTAAATTTGGTGGTATTGAGGTCATGGTGGATGTTTGGAAATAGTTAAACGGTGAAACGTTATTACTTGTGTCCAACGATTGGTATTTTCTTGATGGTAACCTGCTTGACCCCAAAACCCAAGATGTGTCCCAATTATTATATTCATTACCAAAAATAGTGTTATTGTCATTTAATGTCCAACGATATAGTGGAACTTCTTGTGTGCTGTTGTATGGTACCAAATCTTGTAGTAACGGTGAAAAATTATAAATTTTAAATCCAGGTGATAAAGCCCTCCTGTTTTTATACTGATCCTCACTTGTATTATAGAATACACCAAATACCGGTTTATTGAATGAATCGACCCCAACCCAAATAAATTGATCTGGGTAGTTTGACCCAACAAATGGGTTTACTTGGTATTCTGAATTTATTGACATTGATTGTGCGATATCCCCATCAATCCTAGAACCAGTTCTGGAGAAGTATTGTTGTACCGAAGCATCATTTGTATTGAATATCTGTTGTAGCCATGTAGAATTTACAAGTCTAGATATAATACCTAACTGTAATATTAATGACGAATCGTTATACGACGAACTTGTTAATGTGTCCGACAAGTATTCACCACTAAATTCCGGGTTTGAGCATATATATGATATAAATTCATCCCTTTTACCTAAGTCCATGATGGTTGTCGGTGTCTTTATCTGTCGATTATTTACTGAATTATCCATTGGACTAGTATTTTGTGACCCAATAAACCCAATAGCTGGGGATATTCTATATGGACTAGATCGATAAAAGAAACTGTTACTAGCTGTATTATAGTTTATTATCTCTTCACAATATTTGTAGTCTGTAAATTCACCAAATTCATCATATAATGTCAGCTTATTAAATGTTGGCATGTATAGTGTCCCATTAACCCAGTTATTTTGGAACATATGGGAGAATACTCCTCGACAAGCCGCGTACATGATTCTGAACCTTGATTTCCACTCTAAAAATAACTCAATGTCAGAACCAATACTACTAATATATGGTTCATTCAATAAATAATAACACCCATTAATTACTTTATCCTTATCGGCACATGTTTCATTTACCGTAAAACCAGTTCCATATCCTTCATAACATGACAGTTCAGTCATACCCTCACATGTTAAACTACCAGCTAATGATTCTGGAATGCCCGAATCCACCAATATATCATTTGGCTCGTCGGATTGTAACTGGTACTGGAATATTGTGTCACATAATCCCTCATCTGGTATTTTATAATAAATGAATGAGTTGTTTTCATGTAGTACAAATTTAGTATATGGGTCACCGTTATATCCATCAATATATGGACCTTTACCCTCCAAATTAGTTGAGGTTGGTAACCTATCACTTCTCATGACGATACCGAATCTATCGTTAAAATTAATACCCTTAACTGAACTTGTGTTACAATTCCAATAAGTTGTGGAACAAGTTGTTGATGGTATGTCGTAATAACTAATATAAGATGGGGAACATAAATACCAAAGTGTGTTTGTTTGAGCCTTAAAATTTGAAGTTCCGGATCTTAATCCGTCAGCGATTGGTGGGTTTGTAGCGTATCCGGAGTTATCACCCACCCAAACTCCATTGTTGTCGGCTTCCTGTGATATATCACCCAAATAAGCACCAGACGACGATAAAAAAGATCCACCACCAATATACATAAATTTAGTTGGGTATTGGCTTTCGTCCCAAGCGTCAGCTGTACCCCCACAAACACCGATATCACCAGTAGATAAAACCTCAGAAGTGACACCCCTATATGGTAATACATTATTTTCAGCGTCAGCGGCAGTCCAATCGATAGAACTAAATCCATCAAGATATGTGTCCGGAATTAATGTGAATGGTTGTGTTGTTGGTTGAGCTAATAATGGACCGGATAATTGTGGTAACACATGTCTCATCTCAAGTCCTGAATTTTCAAAATCAAGTGATGAATAATAATATGGTAATGTGGATCCTGTGTTGGTATATTGATTGAATAATGTGTTGTCTGGGGTAAATGTGAAGGACTTGTGATATTGACTTCTACCACCATTAGCTGACGATAAATAGTTCACATTTGTTGGTACGTTGTGTCTAGCTGGGGTGAAATTACTACCTGACGTATATCTTCGTATTGGGTAATTTAGTTTATAATAGCCAGTTACTGAAACGTTATTTGTTCCTTTACCAAATAATGTCCCTAACTCATATTTAATTAGTTGTCTGTCCGTATATGGATCAACACCTCTAGTTAGTATTATAACACCCAGGTTTTGACCGTCAAAATAATTATCCAAGGCTTTTCCTTGTTGTTCTTTATTACCGTTACCACTATATTCGTCATATCTCCATTTAATTATGTGGTTTAAGTATTCTTTTGGGAAAAACCCAGAAGTACTCTGATTCGATAAGGATAAATAATTTGACATTGACATACCGGTGATGACTTGGAAATACTCCATATCTGCCGGGAATCTATAACTACCATCTTGGGTGTTAGCACTTATAGGTACTGTTATTGTTTTATTGGCTGGTTGATTTGGGTCTCCGGGTACATAAAATCTATTCGCGTAATCAATGTTTACACCGTGAACCCCAGGTGGTAGTGTTGTTCCGGTTATTGATCTACAGTTAAATTCATTATATAGTGTTCCTCCGGTTGAGTCGGTTAATCCCGTAATTCTGTGAATATCACCAGACATTCTTGGACTTTGGAATGTGACCATCTCCCCTGGTTGGAAAGCGTTGTACATGTTCCAATCAACCACAATTACTAGTGGTTGGTCCTCAAAATAATCGCTAGCGTTATTAACATAAGTTCTAATAAAGTTTTTACCGGAAAAAAACTTATCCCTAAGATTAAACCTATTCAATTTATTTGGCCAATGTTCTGTAATTGGGTATCCCCATTCCGATGCTGGGTTACCTTTTTTAGTTAAAAAAGCTGTTACTCCCCTACGTGGGTTGCCTAGTCTGTCAATACCAGAAAACAACTGGTAGAATTGAGCTGAAGCGTCAAATGAAAATTGTGGATCATCTTGATCAATCTGATTTTGATATGGGTTTCTCGGATTACACCCTAATTCTGGGTTTTGGTAATTATATGAAGCTGTTATATCAGCTAAAAATGAATTATTAGTATCTACAATTCCTTGTCCTAAATCATCTTCTGGTTCATTTAAGTTAGCTAATAATGGATCACACGGACAAGCGTCACAATCTGGATATGTTAACATTGGTAGTCCAATTCTGTTAAATGTGTTCCAATTAACCAATCTAGGTATTATATAGACAATAAAGAAAACCAATAAACCTATATATAGAATCGCAGCTAAAATTTGTGGTATAACAATAAATAACGCCGGAAATGAGTATATCGCTGTTCCAATCGCTTGAGCTATTAGGTATCCCAACCATATCGGTATTCCCACCGACACCACCCATTTAAGTACAGGCCAAGAAACGATGACAAAATGAGCTACAGTTATTAAAACTATGATGGGTAAAGTCAGAACATTTAATAGTAATGAGACCACAAACTCAATGAAATCAAAATTTCGTTGTAAATCATTTACCGGAAATTTATTATTTTCGGTTTGACATCTCCTATCGGTTATTTCTTTAATACCTAAATGTCTATCCTTATTTTTACCTTTTTTATATCGATCAATAAATGATGATATTGTATATACTTTATTATAATTAAATTTATAAAACGTATCCTCACAATTAATAGCGATTGTTTTATCCACATAATCATCCCAATCTAAACTAAAAGCGTACGATCTAATAAAATCAAAGTAGTTTTTATTACCAAAACTATAAACAATTTGTTGTGGTTGACTAATATCAATAGCTGTTGGTGTTATTCTGATAAAATCACCGACATTAACTGGTATTGAATTTAAACTTCCTGGGTATATAGTCCATGGTCCTAAGACTGATGGACCTATTTCGACAACATATGATTGTACATTTGTTGTTGTGTCACTAACTAATCCCCCCTGTGTGAATGGTCCCCAAACCGTTGATATTGTGTTAGCTGGGGTTGAGAACGTCACGGGCCCTAGTGAACCACCTGGATATGTTATGGTCGATGGTAATGTTGGGTCTATTGGTGTAATAATAACATTCACAACATTATTATTTGTTAACCCGGTTATACCAGTGTTCACGTTACCAAAATATGGTGACTGACTTGAAAGTGGGTTAGATTGTATAAATACACTAAATGTTAGTACGTTTGATGTTATTACGGGTCCTAGTAAGTCACCAGAACCTGATATAGTTAAACTGTCTTCGTAATCTGGTACTGGTATGTTTGAGGTGTATGGTATTAAAGTTGTATTAATTGGGTCTGAACTAGTATTGTCCCACCCGTATTCTCTAATGTTTGGTACTAAATAATTAGCTCTAAGAAAATTATTGTTATTCCCGGTTTCATTTTGCCATTTAACTTTAAATCGATACTTGGATTTTGTTGGTATACCAATATTTGGGTCGTTTGATATCACCTGATTACCGAACTCGTCTGTTGTTATATAATCTAAGTTCATTGGTAAATTAACTAACCAAGTTCCGTTTTCATCAATAATTTTACCGTCGTTTTCTAAAACATATTGTTCAAGTATCGGATCACCAAATTCATCAGCGTTTATTGTTTGTCGGATTGATAATATTTGTCCTGGACCTGAAACTAAATCACAAAGATTCCCCATATCTAATTTTGGCACACATCCAGTACTTAAGTAATCATCATTCGATGTTGATACAATGGATCCCATGAATATAGCGGTTGGTTCAATTTTCACACTACTTTCGGTTGTCAAATCAAAATCAACTCTGGTTATACCAATTTGACAAACATCATCCTCCCCCCACAATGGTGAGACCTCAACAATCTTATTTAAAGTTTTTATTTGTGGTAGTTCATTTAAGTCCGTAGATGTTTTAAACGTTGTACCATTTAATTGTGTTTCTGTAGCTTGTCCAGTTCTGATTAAATCCTGTGGTGACAATGAGAAACAACCCATGTCAGACAAATCAACATCCATAAATAATGTTTGACTACCTGTTGGTACACCAAATATCATGTAGTCCCCACTGTCATTTGTTTTAACTGTGAACTTATAATACTTATCGTAAACTTCAATACTTGTTTGGTCAATTAGTACTTCCTCTTTTGTTGGGAAAGTACCGGTAGCTGAATGTCCTGGGTATGAGGGTTCTTTTGGTAATAGATTATACCTATAACCACTTTCATTTAATGTTGATAATGATTTGTACGGGTATAATTCCGATATGACGGGATTTAATTCGTCCAAATCTTCTAATGGAATGAATAACGACACTTTAGCGTTTGGTACCCCGTACCCACCATTAACAAATACTCGACCAACAATAACACCATAGTCTGAACAAATTCTTGTGTATATGTCACTTTGGTTAATCTTTAATGATAAGATCTCCAATGTTTCAAAATCTTGTTCTAGTTTAAGATTTATTTGTTTGTCAACACCTACTTGTGTTCGTATTCTATATGATTTAGGCATTAAGTCTTTTTTTGATAAATAGTTTATTTCCTATTTTCAAAAAATAGTCTTAAATATAAAAAAATAAATTATCAAGAGAAATTAATGTTCTTAAAATTAAGAACTCTTACTGAAATATCCTTATTTGGGTATCTTATTTGGTAAATTTGACTTGGTTCAGCGAAGATGGTATCAGCTACTAATTCAATTTGTTTAGTTGATAGGTCCGAATATCTTTGTGATGTTTGATTGGATGAATATTGACCCCCAACTTTATTGAAGAATCTAATGTCTGAAATACTAATGACTCCGTTCTCACTTTGTATTAGTCTTCTAATTTCAGATACGTTAATGTTTCTACCCAGTTGTTGGTTTAGTGGACTAAAATATGAACTAATAATATCTATTGTTTTACTAATTAATGCCCCTTGATTTTGGGTGGAATCCAAAACAACGTCTACCTCAACACCAAGGTCGATTGGACTAGCTGATTCAATGGAGATGTAATCATTTATCATTCTATAGTTTGATAAATAACTTGATATGTTTGACTTTATTGTGTTTGATATGTTGTCAGTTAAATTACCTTCAGTATCATAAGATAACATTTTTATTTTAATCTTATTATTTTCTTCCAATACCGACACTTTAGCTGGAGCACCAAATTGTGATGGCATATTCCTCAATACTGATTCATAGTCATTAATTGTCACCGCTCTATTTTGAGCAGCGAAGTTAAATGAAACGTACTGTCTAACCTCTTCAACGGTTGGTTGGTTGGATCCACCAATAGCAGCGGTTACGTTATTACATGTTAACGAGTTAATGACGGATCTGTTTCTACTTTCCGATGGTCCATTAACTGAGAAAGATACGGTACCTATTTGTGTTATAATGTTTGATCCTAAATTTGTAGCTTGTCCCCCACCAACTCTATATTGTATGAATAGTGTAGAGTTTGATTTTAAAGCGGAACCTAATCCAAGATTATTTGAGTATTTATTTAAGTCAAAATAAGCTCCATTTCTCGTGAATTCACGTAATTGTTCTTCAGCTGAGACGCTACCGCCACCAAATGTCATTTTTAAAAACCCTTCAGGTGTGTACTCACTAATAAATTTTGTGTTTGTTACTATATACTTACCGACTTTAACTCCGGGTTGATCAGAGACCTTGGTTGGGTCTTCTATGAACACTCTATCCTCAGCTAAAGCTTTCACTTCATACCATCTATTGTCTAACCCCAAAAACTCTTGTGGTTGTGGTATGTTATTGTATTGTGTACCATCTTTAAGTAATACACTGGTTACACCTAATACGTTCTTTTCAGGTAAAAATAACTCAAAGAATGGTATTATATCGTTAGCTGTGATTATTCTTTTAAACACTTTTGTTATACCGTTAACAACAACCTCACGTTTAGTTATTGTATAACCTTGTAACACACCATTTGAATCAAAATTGGGTACTTTCAATCTATTTGGGGATCCCTCAGCGTTTACTGGTGATGAAAAATCAATATCGTATACAGTTTCAAATGGTTGTCCAGCTCCACTTACTTGTGATCCTCGTCTTAAAATTCCACAATACCTTAAATCCTCACTATCACCAAAAGCATCAACTGTTATTGAGAAATCAACTAAAGCTACGGATGGTCTTTGTCCTGGAATTTTTAAACCATATGTTCTAGCTATATTATAAACAGAAGACTTTTGTTGAGCGTACTGTAATACTGTTTCCTGAATACTTCTATCAATTTGGAATTGTAGGTTGTCGGTAACAGCGGCGTTTAAATCCAACATTACGGAGAAAACACCAGCGTCGTTGAAGTTCTGGATTAGATCTGGGTAATATGTCCTAGTAAAATTAATTAGTTCAGTTCTTATTCCTTGGAAATCCCTGGTGGTATACGATATTTTCTTTTCAGCCATGTTATATGTTAATAATTACAAAATCACTGCTTTCTAAAGCTTGATTGGTTATTCTATAGTCTATTTTAACTTTAGCGGTGTGTTCTCTATCACCGATATTGGTAACTTTAAATTCTCTCTCACCGGAATCTGTAATATAGGTTCCCTTATCCTCCAATCCCATAGACGCGTCAGTTATTTTAATGTTTGTAATTAGGATACCTGGAATGTATTTCTCAACAGAGTCCCTAATTTCAAATTCAATATCACTAAATGTTGGTCCGTCTAATGGTTCAAATATGTATTCATATAATCTTGTTCCAAAATCCGGTAAAAAATACCTACTACCCCTTCTAGTTAATAATAAATGTATTAAATTATTTCTAATTTCCTCCTCAAGTGTATCTGAAGCGTCAAGATATCTCCCAACAAAAGAGTCTCTAAATGGGAAAGTTATACCATATGTTATACCGTTAGACATATCTAATAAATATAGTATTGAGATATTTTATATAAATAAAAAAAATCACTGATTTCTCAGTGATTCTTTTAAATTTGTATTTCCCTTTTGGTATATTGGTTCGTATGGACAGTGTTTACATCCCGAACCACAACATTTACCTCTTTTTACGTGAAAAGATTCTGTCATAACAATATTACCAAACTTATCCTTATAAAAGTCAGGTTCAGGAGATTTTTTGTTGGTCTCCTGAACATATAACTGTTGTATCCAGTCATTTGAAGCGTTTACTTTCATGACTTATACGATTTCACAAGCTCCACCAGCACAAGCGGCTTCACCTCTAAGGTCTGTATTATCTTGTAGTTCGACAATTTTGGTTAGGTCTACGTCATTCAATGTCGTCACTAATCTATCAAAATCTTCTTCGGTACAATCTTCAAATGGTGCTTGGATATACGTTCCTCCGTTGTAAGGTAAAACGGATAACCCATTGTAGAATTTTCTATTTTTCCACATCCAGTCACCAACTAAACCCCACTCATCATCTTTAATTGATATAGTAGCGGAAACATTGTGGGTGTTTTGACCTGTTCTGTGTCCGGTTTTAATCCATTCTTGAGATACTTTTTTAACCCTTTCTAGGATCTGGAATACAGATTCGTGTCTTAATATCGACCCTTCAGGTGATTTTTGTGGTATGGTAATTACCGCTGTGTCATGTGGTCTGAAATACTCATCCTCAACCAATTCCGGATGGTTTGTAACCAAATAATTGTATATTGATTCGTTTTTACCAACTCTAATTCTTCTTAGGTAGAAGTCATTGTGCCAAGCGTGAATACCGGATGAAGTACCTAAAACCAATGACGAAGTACCAGATGGTTTAACAGTAGTTGTTCTAGCTGATTTATTAATACCAATCAACTTAGCCACTCGTTCATTTTCTTGTTTAACAGCTTCAGCTGCTAATTTCATATCATAACCTAAAACAACACCGGATCCAATTCCCGTCATACCAACACCAATAAGTGCGTCCTTTTCGGTTGTTCTTTTCCAAACGTCTCTTAGGTAGTGGAAATCGGTGTACCCAGCTTGTAGTGTACCAATAAAAGCGGCACCCTTAACTCTATTTTCGAAGTCCTCTTGGGATTCAATGTCTGAAGCGTTAACCTCACAAAGATTACAAAATTGATAAGGTCTTAGTGCTATTTCACAACATGGGTTTGTTCCCCAATCTTTATCGTTAGATAGGAAGATTCCTGGTTCACCAGCTCCCGACAATTCAATTCGTTTCCAAAGATCCATAAAATAGTCTTGGGTTACTTTATGTCTAAGTAAAACCGCTGAGTTATTAGCTCTACCTCTTTGTGGGTTTTGTTCCCACCAGTTACCCGATTTACAAGAAATCATCTCATCGTCGTCAGCTGAAAATAAAGATATTAAAGCGGCTCTTCTAATTCCACCAGCTAACACCGCGTCAGCGATATGACATACAATATCATGAGTTTCAATTGATGTTAATTTATCACCATCGTTTTTATTTTCCAAAACCTTTGTGATATTGTGAATACAATCTTTCAATGGTTGTGGTCCTGGGGCTTTACCACCAGATGTCACCAATAACGATCCTTTATGTCTTATGTCCGAAAAATCAAACACAGGTGTTGATGATTTTGCCCCTAAGTATGATTCAATTAAAACTTTAATTGCGTCAGCCCATCCTTCAATTGAATCCCCAATCAAATACCGTCTAGTTCTATTAGAATTTGGTTTTTTAATCTCTGGTAATTTATCT
>Ga0209107_10000139_pt1 | contig 42254 bp, 26 predicted proteins | sample LakErihyJuly2011_2_FD_187460 | JGI IMG/M metagenome (GOLD analysis project Ga0209107, IMG submission 187460) | Freshwater microbial communities from dead zone in Lake Erie, Canada - CCB hypolimnion July 2011 (SPAdes) (version 2) | ecosystem: Environmental > Aquatic > Freshwater > Lentic >...
CTTTGGCACAATTGTAGAATACCCATTCAATTAGAGGCCCCATAATTTTAAGTCAAACCATTTGGAACAATTTCCCCTACCGGACGATACTAACATTGCTGAACACGGCATGGATGATATCGTTTTTGAAGGTCGAAATAAAAAATATGGCGCTTTCATCATAAGAAAAGCCTACCCAAAAAACCTTCGAAATGCAGTTATTATAGCCTTTTGCAGCTTTATTTTCAGCCTACTAACGCCACAGCTAATCAAGAAAATTTGGCAGGAAACGGAAGAAGAACCATTGGAATATGTGCACTACAATGTTACCCTGTTGGATCCTCCTTCCAGTGGCTTTAAATCGAATGTTGCACCCAAAGCAAAAACAGAAGACCCAGCTGAATCGTCTGAAAACAAAGAAATGGAAGCGGCTAAAAACCCCGTTAGCAGCCCCGACCCCAAAGACAAGAAAGACAATAAAAAGGATTTAGGCACCGATAAATCTGACAGTTCAAATACAGACAATCAAAATGGCGAAAACAATGACAACTATGTTCATACATCAGTAGACCAGGCGCCATACTTCATTGGTGGTGAAGATGCATTCCAAGATTTCTTAAGCAACAATTTGGTGTACCCAGAAAAAGAAAAGAACAACAACGATCAAGGCGTATGTTCTGTAAGCTTTGTGGTAACCAAGGAAGGCCTTGTAGAAAATGTGAAGGTATGGAGAACGTCAGGTTTTCAAAGTTTCAATGAAGAAGCCTTGAGGGTTATTAAATTGTGTAACACCAAATTTAAACCCGCGTTAAAAAGAGGCAAAGCCGTAAAATCAATTTGCCGAATTGACATTACCTTCAATTTGAGATAAGGACTTAAGAATTTATAATTTAAACCCTTAAGTCTGTTTGACAGCCATATTTTGCCTTAATTAAAATACTTTTATTAAAGGCCTATTCTTAAAACAAGTCCTAATTTTTAAAACAAATTAAAAATAAAGCGCATGAAAAGTTGATAATGGTCAATTTTCACAAATAAATTATTATTTTCGCAGGCTAATAAAAGTTTGATATAAAGTAATATAATGAAAAATAAAGGTTTAATAATTTTTATTGCTATCGTTTTTGCACTTACATGCACTTACCAGCTATCTTTTACCTGGGTGGTAAAACGATTTGAAGCAAAAGCAAAAACATTTGCAACAAAAAATGGTGTTTACGATGGCGATGTGTACCGCAATTACATTGACTCTCTTGGAAGAAAGCCTCTTCTAAACTTAGGTATTATCAAGAAAGACTATTTCCAATGTAAAGAATCTGAGTTGAAATTAGGTTTGGATTTACAAGGTGGAATGAACGTTGTTCTTGAGGTAAATAAAGGCGAAGTGGTAAAAACCTTAGCTGGCCAAAATCAAATAGACAAAGATTTAATTGAAGCAGTTCGCTTATCTGATATCACATACAAAAAGAGTGGAGGCGACTTTATTGATCTTTTTGCACAGAATTTTAAAACCATTGCCCCGAACAAAACTTTAAGTTCGCTTTTCAGCAATAGAGACAATAAAAGAATTACTTCAGCATCATCTGATGGCGATGTGGTAAATTATTTAAAGAATGAATTAAAAGACAAATCAGATAACACCCGTCAAATTATCGAAGCGCGTTTGAATGCTGGTAACATAAGCCAACCAAACGTTCAACAATTAGACGGTGGAAGAATTTCAGTTGAATTACCTGGCGTCGACAACCCAAGCAGAATAAGAGCTTTATTAGAACAAAGCGCACGTTTGGAGTTCTGGCAAGTGTATGGCAACAACGCCAAAAACCAATTCATCGGTTTCAAAAAGATTTACGAACCAATGAATGCTGCTTATGCGGCTAAGCTTAGACTAAGCAAAGGCTATTCTGAAGAAGATTCTAACAAACTTAAGTCAATTGCCTTAATTACAGATTCTCTAAAAAGAGATACTGCACAAAGAGCATTTATGACAGAGAAGAACGCTAAAGACTCTTCTAAATTCCCATTTGCTGAGGCAGGTTTAGTGCCTTTGCAAGACCAAAGTGGAAACATTGGCGAAAGCAGTATTTTAGCTAGAGCGCCAAAAGAAGCCATTAACAAAATCAACAAAATGCTTCAAGACGAATACGTTTTAAAAGCATTGCCAAAAGACGTTAAATTTGTTTGGAGCGCCAAACCAGAATCAGTTTCTGATCAAATATTCGATTTATACGCCTTAAAAGCCAACAAAGATGGCGTGGCTTCAATGGGAAGTGGTGATGAAAACATAATAGCAGACGCATTTGCTACCAACAACCAAAATTCTGGCCAGGTAGAAGTAAGTATGAGCATGACCCAATCAGCTGCACGCGATTGGAAAGAACTTACTAGAATTGCTGCACAAACCAACGACTTCATAGCCATTGTATTAGACAATAAAGTATTTTCTGCTCCAAGAGTAAACGAAGAAATTCCTAGCGGCAATTCTTCTATCTCTGGTGGATTCTCTGTACTTGAGGCAAACGACTTAGCAAATATTTTAAAAGCGGGTAAGTTGCCAGCTCCAGCTGATATCGTTGCGGAAGATGTGGTTGGACCAACTTTAGGTGCTGAATCAATCAAAAAGGGTATGAACTCTTTAATCGTTGGTTTTATCGCGGTATTGGTTTTGATGTTATTCTACTACCAAAGAGGTGGTATCATTGCAACCATTGCCGTATTCGCTAACGTATTCTTCATTATTAGCATATTGGCTTCTTACGGTGCCGCATTAACCCTTCCGGGTATTGCAGGTATTGTCTTAACCATTGGTATGGCGGTCGACGCAAACGTACTGATATACGAACGTATCAAAGAAGAACTTCGAGAAGGTAAAATATTAAGAAATGCGGTTGCCAATGGTTTTGCCATGGCATTCTCTTCAATTATAGATGGTAACTTAACAACATTGATTGCTGCGATCATTATGACCTTCGTTGGTGCTGGTCCAGTATACGGATTCGCTATTATCTTGATCATCGGTATCATTACCTCTTTATTTACTTCAATCTTCATCTCTAGATTATTGATCGAACGTCGTGTCGACAAAGGTTTGGATGTTACCTTCTCTAACAAATGGACCGCTAATCTAATGATTAATGCAAGCTATGACTTCATTAGCAGAAGAAAACGTTTCTATTTGTTATCTGCTTCAATCATTGTGATTGGATTTAGTGTTTTAATCTACAAAGGTGGTTTGAGTGCTGGTATCGACTTTAAAGGTGGATACGGTTACCAAATGCAATTAAGTTCTGGCCTGCAAGCTGAGGACATTAAAGCAGCACTCGATAAAGGATTGCCAGAGAGTAGCAATGAAGTGAAGACCATTGGTTCTGAAGGCCGTTACAAAATTGTAACCACTTACAAAATCAATACACCAAATGCAAATGCAGATTTAATTGAAGCCGATGTAGTTGCCGCTTTAGCGCCTTTCAAAGCGACCAAAGCAAGCATCTTAAGTAGTGCTGAGGTTGGACCAACGATCGCATCTAACATTAGAACCAAATCAATGTGGGTTGTAATTGTCTCAATCATAGCAATCTTCATTTACATTTTTATACGATTCAAAAACATTGGTTTTGCGGTTGGTGCGATCATCGCCCTAATACATGACGTGCTAATGGTGTTTGCAATTTTCGCTCTGTTAAGAGACATCGTGCCTTTCCCATTAGAATTAGACCAAAACTTTATTGGCGCTATTCTGACCATTATAGGTTACTCCATTAATGACACGGTGGTAATTTTTGACAGGATTCGTGAAAACATGAACGAATACCGTACAGAAAATGACAAAGCAAAAATCATCAATATTGCAATCAACCAAACATTAAGTAGAACCATTATGACTTCGGTAACCGTTATCGTGGTTATCTTGGTATTGTTCTTATTTGGCGGAGCTGCATTGAAAGGTTTCTCATTGGCATTGTTAATTGGTGTAATTATGGGTAGTTATTCAACCATCTTTATTGCCTCTCCTATTGTACTTGACTTGTTCAAGAAAGACAAATCTATCATCAAATAATTCTAAGCCGATCGCTTTATGTCAGTATGGAGAAGAAAACCAATAGAGTCCTTTCATTCTGATGCAAAGAAGAGTGAGCTAAACCGTGTTCTAACTAAATGGGGTCTTACTTCCTTAGGAATAGGCGCCATTATTGGTGGTGGTATATTTACCCTTACAGGTATTGCGGCGCACGAATATGCCGGTCCAGCACTTGCCATATCCTTTATGTTGGCTGGTATCGCTTGTACTTTCGCGGCCTTGTGTTATGCTGAGTTTTCCTCAATACTTCCAGTGGAAGGCTCTGCCTATGCCTACTCATATGGAACAGTAGGTGAATTGTTCGCTTGGTTTATCGGTTGGAACCTTATACTTGAATACATGATGGGTGCAACTACGGTTGCCGTTAGTTGGTCTGGATACTTTGATAAACTCTTGCATTTGTTCGGAATCAACTTGCCGCTTTGGTTGGTAAATGACCCAACAACTGCCATCGAAAAAGCGCACGAACTTGGAATAGATCCTCCAGCCTTTGCTTTCAACCTTCCTGCTTTTGTTATCACTTGGTTGGTAACTGCAATCTTGGTAAGAGGCATAAAAGAAGCCGCCAAAACCAATAACCTCATTGTTATACTAAAAGTTTCCGTTGTGATTTTTGTTATTGTAATGGGTGCTTTCTACATCAATGTAGACAACTGGTCGCCATTCATTCCCGAACAATTCATCGATGCAAAAGGTGTTGGCCACTTCGGATGGTCAGGTATTGGAACTGCTGCCTCAATTGTATTCTTTGCCTATATAGGTTTTGATGCCGTGTCAACCCAAGCGGGTGAAGCCATAAACCCTAAAAAGGATGTCCCGTTTGCCATTATCATGTCATTGCTTATTTGTACCGTTTTATACATCTTGGTTTCCTTGGTATTAACTGGTATGGTAAAATACGATACCTTAGACATCAAAGCGCCAGTGGCCTCTGCATTCTCAAGTATTGGACAGCCATGGGCAGTGTACATTATAACCATTGCTGCTGTAGCCGGATTAACCTCCGTTATGATGGTGATGATGTTGGGACAAACCCGAATATTTTTAGGTATGGCCAAAGATGGCTTGTTGCCTAGAAATTTATTTGGCAGTGTGCACCCTAAATTCAAAACACCATTTAAAAGCACCCTACTTGTTGGCGCTATTGTTTCAGTAATTGCTGCCTTTACACCAATTGACAAAGTATCTGAAATGTGCAGTATGGGAACCTTACTTGCCTTCTCTATGGTTTGTTTGGCTGTATGGATTTTGCGTGTAAGAGAACCTAATTTAGAAAGACCTTACAGAACACCCTATTTGCCAGTAATTGCCACACTTGGTATAGCGGCCAACATCTTGTTGATGTTGCAAGTTAGAGTTGGCACATGGTACACTTTTATAGCATGGGGTATCTTGGGTATTTTGGTGTATTTCTTGTACAGCAGAAAGAAAAGCAATCTACATCCAGGCAACGAGCACCAATTGGACAAATAAAAACAAAACATTATTTAATAAAAAGCCAAGTCATACGATTTGGTTTTTTTATTGCCCCATTGTATTGAATGCTTATGCTGGCTTAATTATTGATTTGAAATGACATGTATTCATCCCGTAGCGTGAGCGGAGTGAAACGGAGTTCTCTGCTACTGGGATCAATTTCTCCATCCCGTAGCGTGAACGCAGTGAAACGGAGTTCTCTGCTACTGGGATCAATCTTCCTCACCCTCGGGATCAATCTCTATAAGACTTGTCCCCAATTCGGATTTGGCATTGATGTGCTTTTCTAAAGACAATAAGATGCTAGGCAATAGAATTAAATTCATAAACATGCCAAATATTAAAGCCAATGAGGTTAAGACGCCCAAGGCTACAGTGCCACCGAAATTAGAAGCGGCAAATATAATAAACCCACCAAACAAGGCAACTGCGGTGTAAATGATACTCGGACCAGCATCGTTAACACTCTCGGTTATCGCTATGCGCATATCCCAATTGTGTTTCTTCAATGAATTTCTGTATTTCGCTAGGTAGTGTATGGTAAAGTCAACAACAATTCCATAAGCAATGCTAAAAATAATAATGGTTGATGGCTTTAATCGGATGCCAAAAAATCCCATAATTCCAAAAGTCATAATCAAAGGAATAAGGTTTGGTATAAGTGAGATAAGCACCATTCTCCAACTAAAGAACAAAAAGGCCATCATTACTGATATAATTAACAATGCGGCAATCATACTTTGGATAAGATTCTCAATGAGGTAGTCATTGCCCTTTAAAAATATAGCACTTGTACCTGTTATCTTCACTTTATAATCCTCCTTAGGGAATATCGAATCTATTTTTGCTTGAACAATATTGGTAAAGACTTTCATTTTCTGAGAGCCAATATCAGCCATTTGCACGCTTATTCTGGCCACTTGGTAATTGCTGTCAACCATCGACTTGATTAAGCTTTTACTGTATTCTTGCTTAGGCAAGTAGTCGACGATATTGGAAATATCGATGACATTCGGAACCATGAAATAACGCTCATCACCGTCGTGCATGCCTTGGTTTGCAAATTTCAACACATCAACCACAGACATCGGTTTTGAGAACTCAGGTATTTTATACAATTCCTTTTCAAGTCTGTTTATTTTCTGCAGGGTTACATAATCTTTAACCCCATCTTTGGTTTTAGTATCGATGCTTATTTCAAAAGGCAGCGTTCCTTTAAGGTTGCGTTCAAAGAACTTAAGATCCATAAATACTGGATCGGTTTCGGGAAGATCGTCAACCACATAACCCAAATTTTTAACTTGGAAAGAGCCAATAAGCGATACAACAACAAGTACAATGGTAACAATATAAATACTTTTCCGCTTGTTGTAAATTAAAAAATTGCAGTAGTCCAATACCTTGTTTAAACGCTTTGCATCGAGGTGTTTGGTGTGTTTGTTTTTTGGCGGCGGCAAGTAACTGTATACAATTGGAATAAATACCAAAGAAACCACATACACCAGCATAATAATAATACCAGACACCACAGAAAATTGGTCAAGCATTGCACTACCCGAAAAACTAAACACCATAAAACCAACTGCAGTGGTTACATTGGTAAGGAATAAAGGCAAACCATTCTTAGAGATCAAACGGGTTAATGCTTTCATCTTGTTGCCGTGCAAAGTATATTCCTGGTGGTATACATTGAGCAGGTAAATACAATTCTGGACGCCAATAATTACCATTAAAGGTGGCAGAATACCCGTTAACATGGTGATTTTGTAATCGAGCATTGCCAGGCAACCCAAGGTCGCAACAACGCCAACCGTCACCACAACTAGCGACAATAGCACAGCGCTAAGAAATCTAAAAAATATAAAGATGAAGATAGCGGTGATTAAAATTGACAAAAACGTAAAAATCTTAATCTCGTCGGCCACCTTAGAACTCATTATTGTTCTTACATAAGGCAAGCCCGAAAAGTGCATTTTGGTGTTGTACTTTTTGCCAAACGCATTGGCTCTGGTTTCTATGTCGTTAACCAAAGGAATGCGCGCTTTGCTGTCCAACTCTTTTTTCTTAAGCGTAACGGCTATAAGGGTAACATTGCTATCGGCATTGTACAATAGGCCATCGTAAATTTTGAGTGACCTTAAGAAAGTTTGAAACGAATCTGCCTCCGCCTGATTGGCCAATGGCTTTGTTAAAACTGGCTTAATTTGCAATGCCTTTAACGAATCGTTTCTAAAAAGTGTATAGGTATTGGTAATCGATACCACCTTCTCAACCCCTGGTCTTGCTTCTAATTCTTTGCTTAATTTATACCAATCGTTTAAGAAATCTAATTTGAACAGATCTTCACTTTTAACGCCTATTACTAGAATGTTGCCATCTTCGCCAAAGGTTTCTTTGAATTTGATGTACTCAACAAAATCAGGATCGTCTTTTGGAATTACTTTAGCATAATCATAAGTCATTTTAACTTTTGTTGCATAAAATCCAAAAACTACAGTAATAATTCCTAGGGCTATTAAGAGCCAGAATCTATTCCTCAGACAAAAAGTTGCTATAGCACTCCACATTTTCTGCAAAAATAAGCAAAATAATGGTGTTCGTATATTAAATATAATGGATTTTAGAACTTAGTAAAATAATACATTAACCAAGCAAAAACCATTATAAACCCTTGTTTTACAAGAGTTAAAATACATGGATCTATTTTCTTCGCTAACCCAGCAATTACAATTACTGTCAAAATCATAAATTGACACCCATTTATACGCAGCATAAGCGAGATCCAACCCTATATAAGTTAATGAAAAAACCTGAAACTTTACCCCCAAAATCTTTGTGTATATCTTAACTTTATTGTGAATAAGCCCCAAACTTTTTTTGGCTATTTTCGTACTATAAAGTTATGGCAGAATCAAATGCAGAAAAATTAAAAGCGTTAAAGCTTACCATTGACAAACTTGAAAAAAGTTATGGCAAAGGGGTTGTTATGAAAATGGATGATAAGAATGTAGTGCCTGTTGAGGTTATTTCTACTGGTTCATTCGGGTTGGATATGGCTCTTGGTGTAGGAGGTTTTCCTAAAGGAAGGGTTGTTGAAATTTACGGACCTGAAAGCAGTGGTAAAACAACTTTGGCGATTAGCTGCATTGCAGAGGCTCAAAAGAAAGGTGGTATTTGCGCATTTATTGACGCAGAGCACGCCTTTGATCAGTTCTATGCACAAAGACTTGGCGTCAACATCTCTGACCTTCTAATCTCTCAACCGGATGACGGAGAGCAAGCATTAGAAATTGCAGACAATCTAATCCGCTCAGGTGCAATTGATGTTATTGTTATCGACTCAGTTGCAGCTTTGGTACCTCGTGCAGAAATTGAAGGCGATATGGGTGACAGCAAAATGGGCTTGCACGCGCGTTTAATGTCTCAAGCTTTGCGTAAACTTACTGGTACCATCAACAAAACAGGTTGTATCTGTATTTTCATCAACCAATTGAGAGAAAAAATTGGTGTGATGTTCGGTAACCCTGAAACAACCACTGGTGGTAATGCCCTTAAATTCTACGCTTCAGTGCGTTTGGATATTCGCCGCATAGGACAAATAAAAGACGGTGATGAAATTACCGGCAACAGAACCAAAGTAAAAGTAGCAAAAAACAAAGTAGCACCGCCTTTCCGGGTGGTTGAATTTGATATCATGTACGGCAGAGGAATTTCAAGAGTGGGTGAAGTTTTAGACCTTGCGGTTGACAATGGCATCGTCCAAAAAAGTGGTTCATGGTTTAGCTATGGCACAACCAAACTTGGACAAGGCAGAGACTCTGTTAAAGAACTTTTGGAAGACAATCCAGAAATGATCAAAGAAATTGAAACCAAGCTAAAAGAGAAATTAATGGCTGGTGCAATTCAAATTCCTGAAGATAAAACAGAAGAATAAAAATACGTTCCTTTATTGGAACTTGAATATGTGTGTAAAAGGTCCGGGGCTGAAATACCGGGCCTTTTTATGTTCATTTGGGCGTACGTTCTTTGGGTGTAGGTTCTTTGGGTGTTTTCCACCCAAAGGTTCGATAACGAAATGTCATATGTTCATGGGTTGTTCTCCACCCCATGACACATTTTATATCTTCTCAATATACAAAATCTGATCGCCCACCTTTAAAGTGTTAATCACCTGCATGCCCTGAATCAGTTCTGCAAAAATGGTGTAACGCCCATCTAAATGTGGCGTCCATGTATGGGTAACAAAAAACTGTACCCCTTCCGAATCTTTTCCAGCTGAGGCCAAGCCCACACTGCCAGGTTTGTACACCAAAAAGTTACTCAACTCGCTGCGCTGGGTCCAATTTAATGAGCCCCAACCATCGCCCCTCGGGCATCCGCCTTGCACCACAAAGTCGGGGACCATGCGGTGAAAATACCTTCTATCGTAATAATTTGAATCCAGTAGTTTTAAGAAATTAACCACTGAGCCAGGCGCATCATTGATTTTTAACACCATCACAAAAGCGCCTTTGTTGGTGGTGACTTTTATTTTCAAGTTTTCAGGAACCAACTTCACATATTCCCAATCTATTGGGTGTCTGTATCCAGTTAAGGTAAACCACGATTTGTATTCGTATTTTCTATTCTCTGCCTTGCAAATGGTCTTTTCCAAATCAACCCAAGCCTCAAAATCGCGGGGCATGATCAAACTACTTTGTATGGTTTTTAAAAATGGAACCTGCAGGTGGGACATAGACATGTAATTGCTGTCTGAGCGCATCTTTTCGGCAGCCATTGATATAAAAGCCACATTACCACCTTCCAATAGCATTCGGTATTGCTCCAGGGTCAATTCTTTTTGTGTGGCTAGATATTGCTCCATGCAATAGGTTGTAAAAGCAAAGGGATATTTTTTATTGTTGGCCAATTCATACCAATCATTCTCCTTTACGTGTACAGATTTTAATTGTTCAATTGCTTGGTAAGGATTTGCAAATATTTGCGCACTGTCCAAGCTGCCTTTTTTATAGGTGCCCATTGAACCTCCAAGCGCATCTTGCTTACCTGTATTTACTTGAAATGGCTTAAGCAAAATCTTCACTGCACTATACTTGGTTATCAACGATAAATGTTGAATGGTATTAAGCATATCCTCTCCCCCATTTGCCAATATATTTTTACCTCGTCGGTAGGCTTGAAAAACTGAATAGGCAAAGGCATATTGCTGCAAGGTATCTTTATCGCGAATGACCAGTTTGTTGTAAAAACTCAAATCGCTCGTATTGGCACCCTTGCCAATGGACATCAATATTTCGTTTTTTATTTTTTCAAATTTCTTGTCGCTGTAAATAACAATCAAACGCTTGCTTACTGAGTTGAGACGCAATTGACCCAGACTTAAAACCAGTGCTTTTTGAACATCTAAATCTTTTTCATTTTTAAAACAAGCAATCAAACTGTCTACCACACTTGAATCTTGCACACTGGCAAAAGCAATCGCAGCAGCGTATCTGTATTTTTGTTGCGTATGTCTTAAATACGGCAACAAGGCTGTGGTATTTTGATCGTATTGATGCTGGTAAATAACCTTCATCAGCAAATCGTTGCTAAAACGGTTTTGACCCCTTAGTGAAAAAGAGGACAGAATAATTAACGCAAAAATCAACCCTTTCTTCATGCTTTTCTCTAAGGATTTTGACGAATCACTTCGTACATCATAACACCAGCGGCAACCGATACATTCAATGAATCGAGATCGCTTTTCATTGGAATTTTAACCAATTTATCGGCCAACTTTAACAAAGCTGGAGAAATACCATCCTCTTCACTTCCTACAATTAAAACGCAAGGCTTGGTATAGGTTTCGAAAAACAATTCTTTATTGGCTTTTTCAGTTCCACAAATAACCTGAAGACCTTCGTCTTTCAAATGCTTAATGGTTTGAAACAAATTTGATGAGCGGCACACCGGCAAATGCAACAAAGCACCCGCAGACGTTTTGATGGCTTCTTCGCTAACAGTTGCTGAACCTTTCTCAGGTATGATGATGGCATCCAAACCGGCCGCCATCGCAGTCCTTGCTATTGCACCAAAATTACGCACATCGGTAACTCTATCAAGTGCAATCACAAAAGGTGCCTTGTCATCATCTAACAAACGCTTCACTAATTCTTCAGCATTGTGGTAAGTAATAGATGATATTTTAGCCACTACGCCTTGGTGGTTTTTGAATTTAGACAAACTGTCTAACTTTTCTTTAGGCACTTCAGTGAAGTTAACCTTATGTCTATTTAGAATTTGTTTGATGTGTTTTAATCCATCGCCCATACCCTTTTGCACATATACCTTCATAAAGGTTGTTCCTGCGCCTAGGGCTTCTTCTAAGGGTCTAACACCAAATATAATGGTGCTGTCTTTTTCTTCGTTTTGCATGTTTGTATTTGAAAAAGAAAGACGCAACGGGTGCGTCTTTCTGTAGGTATTAATAAATTTAAATTTGTGTTTTCGATTAATCTGAATTCACAAAATTGTTAACGGTTGATGATAGCTCTTTGTTTGTTTTTTCAAACTTAGCGGCCATATTGCTTAAGCCCCATTCTTTGGCAGATGCGGCTGCACGGTCCATAAAGTCAAAGGCATCTTTAGCCAAACCTCTCATGTAACGTGTTTTCTTGCTTCCAAAACGCAGGTAGTATTTAACTTCAGATTCGCTGGTAGCATAAACTTGGCCTAAGTTCTTGCCTGCTTTTTCGTTGTTGCCTATTTCATGCCAAATCATAGATATATAGAATTTGGTTTGACTAGGTGTATGGTAAACACTCTCTGGGATTTCAGTATCGCATTTGTTTAACAAGTTGGCAATTTTTGCTTTGTAAGCTTCTACTTTTTCTTTGTTACCGGCAATGCTCATTGTAGAATCTGTGCGCTTAATTTCCATCATTTTATCTAAATAGTGGCCAGATAAAGTGATAAACAATTCTTGGTAAGCATAAGGGCCAGTGGTTGCTTTGTCGTCTAAGAAAAAGTGTTTCTTTTCTTTCATACCTGAATACTTAAACACCTTCATCAAGTTGTTGTAAACCATTTCATCGTCGATATTGCTGATGTTGTTTCTTGAAGCAGCCGATTTGATAGGAACCAATTGGTAAGACAAACCTTTTCTTTCAAAATATGGTTCTAAATTCATAAATCCATCGCTGCCTGATGTGGTGGTGAAGCAAATAGGACGTTTCCAACCTGTTGCAGCATTTGTTGCAATTAAATCCAATAAGACAAGGTCACCTTTGTTCATAGCTCTTTTCGGGAAATCGATAATGATATCACTTACAATACTAGCCGAATCACTTTCTTTTACTACCCCTGCGGCAATAACTGCAGCTTTGTTAACAGACACTCTAAATTTGGTGTTGCTGTAATATTGGGTTCTTTCAGAGGTTAATTGTTTGATGTAAGTGCTCAAATCGATGGGTGCAAAGTCTTTACCTGCTGAATACTGGTAGTAATCGTTGACACCAGAAGCCAAGTCACCTTTACTTAAAGTTAAAGGCAAAGGCTCACTGTTGTAAACCTTGGTTAATAAGACTTGAGAGTACCAATCGGTAGGCAATAAACTTTGGTTGATAATACGCACGTCGGTTCTAAATCCTTCTACGTTTTGCGCATACCACAATGGATATGTATCGTTGTCACCATTGGTAAATAATATTGCATTTGGCGGGCAAGACATTAAGCAGTTTTTAGCAAAGTCAATTCCTATGTAACGTCCGCTTCTGTCGTGGTCGTCCCAACCTTGTGAGCCCATTAAAGCTGGTGCTGACAAGGCCGCAACCGCTGCAATAGAGGCAGCCGCCATTCCTGAAACTTTTTTTCTTAACTGGTCCCAAATAAACAATACCCCAAGTCCAATCCATATACAGAAGGTTTGGAAAGATCCTACAATTGAGTAATCCCTTTCACGTGGTTCGTATGGAGGTTGGTTCAAGAATATATTGATTAAAATACCTGTAAACACAAATAAAACCATGGTAATAATGGCGTCGTTTTTACCCTTTTTGAAGTGGAAAACCAAACCAATGATACCCAAGATTAATGGAATAAAATAGAATTTGTTGCGGGCTTGGTTGTTTGCCAAATAAGCAGGCAATTCGGTTTGAGGTCCCAAACGCATAGCGTCTAAAAATTTAAATCCACTGATCCAGTTGCCATCAATAATAGAATTGAAATCATGGCCTTGTTGGTCGTTCTGACGGCCTACAAAATTCCACATGAAATACCTTAAATACATATGGCCCATTTGATAGCTCATTAAAAAAGCAAGGTTGTTGCTCATCTTAGGCTTCTCGGCTTTTAAAAATTTTATTTGTTCTTGAATTTCTGCTTTTTGCTTTGGGTCTTCGGTTTGCGAAAGACTTTGCTCAGCATATTCAATCTGATTGGCTACATCGCTCATATTGCCCCAACTGTAGTAACCTTGTTCAGGTTTGTCAGCAGGACCCATTCTTGGGAAAAATGTATAATCGGCATCGTTGTATACATACTCTTGCTTAATTCCGCTTTCTACATAGTTTGCAGAATCTTTTCTGTAAGAAACTTTTCCTTCTTTAACATCAACTGGTTGAGCGTTAAAGTATGGACCTTTAAACAAGGGTCTGTCGCCGTATTGCTCACGGTTGATGTAACTCAATAAATTTGATGGCTCTTCAGGATTGTTCATGTCAATGGCAGGATTGTCCGACGAACGCACAACAACCATTGCATAACTTGAATATCCAAACAACACATAAGCCAAACACACAAAAGCCAAATTGGCTAATTGGTTGGGTTTCACTTTTGCGAAATAATAAATTCCATAGACCGTTGCGCCTACAAAAATTAAGATAGCAGCCAAAGTACCTGAGTTGAATGGCAAGCCCATATCGTTCACAAACATAATGTCCATGGTAGCCATCAATTGAGGCACACCTGGAATAATTGCTTTTTGAACGAAGAACAAAATACCCAATCCAATTAGGAAGCTGTAGATAAATCCTTTTCTTGTATGGGTGTAGTGTTTGTAGTAATAAATAAATACAACTGCTGGAATAACCAACAAGTTCAATAAGTGGGTACCGATTGCCAAACCGATTAAGTAGGCAATTAGAACCAACCACTTGTCGGCGTATTTGCTGTTGCTTTCTTCCCAGCGCAAAGCTGCCCAGAAAGTTAATGCCGTAAAGAACGAAGACATAGCATAAACCTCTGCTTCGACTGCACTGAACCAAAATGAATCGCTAAAAGTTAAGGCCAAAGCAGCAACTGCGCCACTTGCGAAAATTGCGATGCGGCTTCCGTTTCCAACTTCATCTTTAACCATTTTCTTAGCAAAGTGTGTGGTAATCCAAAATGTAAACAATACTGTAAAGGCGCTGCTAACAGCACTCATAAAGTTTACAGCTACCGAAACACCAGCAGGCTCAGAGGCAAACATGGCGAACAATCTGCCCAACAGCAAGAACAATGGCGCCCCCGGAGGATGCACAACTTGTAATTTGTACGAGGCTGAAATAAATTCACCACAGTCCCATAAACTCACAGAAGGTTCTAGAGTGAGGCTGTAAACCACCAATGCTACTAGGAACATCAACCAACCCAAGAGGTTGTTTATCATTTTATAACTCATAATATTTTTCAGAAAAAAACGAAGCGAAAATAGGTAAAATGATTTTGGAATAAAAATAAAATCATGAAAGCCTCAGAGATAATTGGATAAAGAGGCTCTTTAAAGGGATTATGTTATGTAAAACAAAAGACAAAAACCCAAAATAAGGGCCTGAGGGCTCTCTCGAAAGGTCAAAACAATAACAAGTTAAAAGTAATAAATTGGAATTTAAAATGCTGTGAATATATTTGTAGATTGAAGTAAAAATAAAATTATTTTTTTAACTCTATGTCCTTAAATATTCAACTAACTACCTCTGCAACTCAAATGCTTTACAAACATACCCGGTATTTTGGGGTTTTATTTGTTCTCGCTTTTTATATAAACTGCATTTCTGCACAAGAAACTTTTGTTGGTATGAGCACTGAAGGGGGTAAGGAATTTGGTTTAATTTTCTCGACCAATAACAATGGTGAACAGCAAAAAACTTTGCACCAATTTGATGGTGTATCTGGCGCATTTCCATACTATACAAATCTTTGCGAATCCAATTCAGGCAAATTGTATGGTTTGTGCAGCCAAGGTGGTCAATTCAATCTTGGGGTTTTATTTGAATACGACACGGTAAGCAATCAATCTAAAAAAATTATAGATTTTAATGGCGCTGGAAATGGAAGCAATCCAAGAGGCAGTTTAGTTGTAAGTCCCAATGGCAAATTATACGGTATGTGCAGTCAGGGTGGCAACAACAATTATGGTGTCTTGTTTGAATACAACCCTTCAAGCAATTCGTTTGTAATTAAGCACCATTTTGATGGAAACAATGGCCGCAATCCTTTTGGTAATTTAACTTACCATAGTTCGGGTAAATTATATGGCCTTACCTACCAAGGTGGAAGCAGCAATGATGGGATACTGTTTGAATTTCTTTTGAGCAACGACTCATTTTACAAAAGACACGACTTTGATGGCAGCAGCACAGGCCGTAACCCATCTGGCAGTCTTTTTCAAGCAAGCAATGGACTAATGTATGGCATGACCTACCAAGGAGGAGCCAATAATTTTGGCGTTATTTTTAGTTTTGATCCCAGCACAAACATTTTCGATCATAGGATAGATTTTGATGGGAGCAATTCAGGCAGCAACCCATACAGCACCTTTGCTCAAGGAACGAATGGCAATTTATATGCAATGACCTATCTCGGCGGGAGCAACAATTTAGGAACCCTATTTGAATACGATATTAGCAACAATACCATCAATAAAAAACTAGATTTTAATGGGACAAATAATGGTAGAAATCCATTTGGAAATTTGACGCTCGCTAACAATGGCCTATTTTACGCCCAAACACCCTATGGAGGAGCCAACAATGCAGGAACTATCTTTTCTTTTGACCCAAGCAACAATTCTTATGCAAAAAAATTAGATTTCAGTTCAGGCTCTCAAGGCCGATTGCCCTTTGGAAGCTTATTCTTGGCATCAAACCAAACATTTTATGGAATGACCTACCAAGGAGGGACTAGCAACTCAGGCGTTTTATTTCAATACAATCCAAGCAATTCAAGCTACATCAAAAAAATCGACTTTAACAGTGCCCTAAATGGAAGCAATCCTTATGGCGACCTTTGTTTGGCAAACAATCTAAAACTGTATGGAATGACCTACCAAGGCGGCACCCAAAACGCAGGGGTTATCTTTGAATTTGACCCTAAAAAAAACAAATACAGTAAAAAATTTGATTTGAAATCTGTAAGCTATGGCAAAAACACTTATGGTGGTTTTGTGCAGGCATCTAATGGAAAACTATACGGCATGACCTACCAAGGTGGAACCTCAGATTATGGGACAATTATTGAATACGACCCCATAAATGATACCTGCATAAAGCGCCATGACTTCGACGGCAACAACGGACGAAATCCGTATGGAAATCTAATACAGGCAAACAACGGAAAATTATATGGATTATGTCCCTATGGCGGAAATGATGACTACGGGGTTTTGTTTGAATACAATACCAACAACCAAACTTTCTCAAAATTGCTAGATTTCGATTCCAGCACAGGCACTAACCCATTTGGAGACTTGATTCAAACTTCAAACACTGGCTTATATGGATTAACTTACCAAGGTGGTGCAAATGATTATGGTGTTTTGTTTGAATACAATTTAAACAACAATACCATAGCGATTAAGGTGGAATTTGATGGCAGCTCAAAAGGGGCATACCCCCAGGGAAGTATATTAAAACAAGGCAACAAATTGTATGCGATGACCCAATTTGGAGGCACTAATAATGTTGGTGTGCTATTCGAATACAATACCCAAAGCAATGCGTTCAACAAACTATTCGATTTCAATTCAAGCAATGGCAAAAGCCCTAGCGGCAAACCCACTATCTCCAAGAATGGCAAGATATATGGCCTTACACAAGTGGGTGGAAGTCAAAACCACGGGGTGCTTTTTGAATACAATATAAATGCAGATACCTTAATAAAAAAACTCGATTTTGTTGGGGCAAATGGTAAAAGACCTTTTGGTAGTTTAACCCGTTTTTGTTTGCCAAGTTATGATACATTGGCAGTTAGTGCTTGCGGTCAATATGTTTCACCCAGTAAAAAATACACTTGGACAGTTACTGGCAATTATTCAGATACCATCTCTAGCCCCTCTGCCTGCGACAGCATATTCAATATTCAGTTGCGAATTTTAAAGAGCAGCAGTTTCAATTACACTGCATCCGCTTGCGATAGTTTTGTGGCCCCTAATGGGAAATTATATACCAGTTCGAGCAACATTGCTTACACCATCCCAAACCGCGTAGGATGCGATAGTTTGATAAACATTCAATTAGAAATTTTAAACAGTAAGAGCAATTTTCAGGTTAAAACCTGCAAGAACTATACTGCACCTGATGGCAAAACATACAATAAATCAGGAACCATAACAGCTATAATCTCAAATGCAAAAGGCTGCGACAGTGCCATTACCATTGATCTAGAAATCTTAAACACCGAAAGCACCATAAACGTCGATGCATGCAGAGTGTATACTGCTCCCGATGGACAGACATACCGCAACTCTGGCATCAAACAGGCCATTATAAAAAACAGCAAAGGTTGCGACAGTTTAATTGCTATAAATTTAAACATACAAAAAGTGGAAACTGGAATAGTTGTTACCGATTCTATTTTAAGTTCTAATGCAATCGGGGCATTGTATCAATGGCTAGATTGCAAACAAAACTATGCGCCAATTCCAAATGCCAATTCGCGCTTTTACACCGCCACAAAAAACGGTGAATATGCGGTAGCAGTGACAGAAAATACTTGCACTGATACTTCAATTTGCATAAACATTAATGGCCTAAACATTGCCAAAAACTCCGAGCGAAACAATATCCTGCTATACCCAAATCCAATAGAACAAACGTTAAGCATTCAGTTGGGAAAGCAATACGAAAACATAGAATGCACGCTTAAAAATTTAAATGGTCAAACCATTCAGACATTTACAATAGAAGATGCCCAAACATTTGATCTTGAATTGGTATGTGCAGCTGGAATTTACATCTTAGAAATTAAAACGGAATCAGTTTCTGCCACCTTAAAAATTGTAAAAAAATAAAAGCAACTGGGTTTAGAATTCTATCCTATAACCAATATAATACCCAATACTTTTCCAACTCAAGGGCACCGAGTGCTTAAAACCATTGTAATCAAAAGAATTAACAGGACTGGCCAAAGACACCTGGTTGTTCAAGCCCGCTTCCAAATGCTTAAAGCGCACCCCTGCACCAAATGTTACCAAGGGCATAAAGCTCTTTAATGAATTGTTGCACACCAAAGGAGCAAAATCGTAAAACTCAGCACTTGCACCTTTATACCAAGAAAAATCGGAGCCCATATCTATGCCTGCTTTATTACTTAAATAGCCACCGATACCGGCCATACCAAAAACCTCTAGTAGTTTAATGTCTATGGTTTTAGAAAAATGAATATCGCCACCCAACATGTTTTGGGCACTCGACATGGCAGGACCGCCAAACACCGAATTGGCATCGAGGTATTGTGGAGTTATGATTAAAGGGTTGTAAATGCTAAAAAAATCAGCCCCAAACACATTGCCTTTTTTCATGCGGTATTGGTAGCGCAAACCAACAGGTGTGCGCAATCTGTCGCCACTGTTGTACGACACTTGTAGGCCGTGGCTAACACGCAGGGTGTAATTTGTAACGCCTGTATTGGCAATACCCATATAAGGCATAACACTGTGGCTTGGGAATTTAGCAAGCAAGGCATTGGTGCTTAAAAAAGCAAACGCTACAAGGCTTAAAAATTTTAGAGAAAAAGATTTCATTTGGTTAAGCAAAATTAAAGAAAATTGATGAGAAAATTTCTGACACAGCTAGAGGGGATTGGATTGCAATAATTTTCAGATTATATCCTCATCCTGAAGGCCGTTAATATTTTACACTCTAACTTGTTTAATATTATTCAAAACCTTATTTTTGCACCTCATTTTAAGAAATGGCGGGGTAGCTCAGGTGGTTAGAGCGTAGGATTCATAACCCTAAGGCCGGGAGTTCAACTCTCCCCTCCGCTACAGTGAAGCAGAGAAAGCTCGGAACGAAATTCCGGGCTTTTTTTATGCATTTCGGCGAGCTTTCACGCATTCACTGTTGTCCCGTAGCGTGCATGTAACGAAGTGGAATGCTCTGCTACTTGGACTTCTTCCGACTACACGAAATCTTCTATAAAGTTCGACACTTCGCCTATCCGGTCTACGAAAAAGAGAGTGAGAATGGGAGCGAAAGCGGACATTATTACTCTCTTTTTTTCTTCGCACTCATTCTCACACTTTAACCCCATATCGTGACAGAACGAAGTGGAGTCTCTGATATGGGGCACATTCACTCTAAAAGGGTTTCATTTCAGAATGGGAGCGAAAGCGGACATTATTACTCTCTTTTTTTCACACTCATTCTCATTCTCACTCTCCCTCTAAAGGGCTCCGCGTGTAGTCTCTCTTAAAATAAAACCTAGTGATAAACAATCCGTTTGCATCATCAGCGCTGCCCACCGATTCTACTCCAGAAACAATGTTTACCAACTGCCAGCCCTCGGCCAACATGCTGCTGACCTTACTGTTGATGATGGCATCGTTGGCTGCGATGTTTTGAAAGCGAATACCGCCCATGTTGAAAAAGTTTAATAATTTGGTTTCTTCAAAATTCTTAACTCGAATTTCTCCCCTGTCTGATTTGTTTCGAGAATTGTCTTCTTCTGATTGCACTGAAGTGAACTCTTTGTAGTCTCTTTGTTCAAGTGCATTGATAATGCGTGAGCGGCCCATTCCATTCGGAACAATTGATTCAATAACGGTGAATGAAGTAAACTTGGCTTTAGCTGGTTCTTCTGAACTTGAGTTTTTAAAAGAAAAAAGAACAAAAGCAAGGGCAAATACCCCTAAAAAAATTGATGTAATTTTAATTGTTTTCATAAATATGCTTGTTAAGGTTAAAATATTTTAACAAACATAAGTCAAAAATTTTGCCAAAGTATATCAAGCTGACCTAAAAAATATTAAAAAAATAATTTCAAGCTTGGCAGATAAACGGACAAAACCGAAGAAATCCGACCCACCTATTTGATAAGCGATACCAAAACACTTGCACGGCCACTTTGCCCACTAAGCAATACCGTATAAATACCAGAGCACAAATGTTCCAAATTGATTTCACTTACACCAGCTTGTAAGTTCTTATTGGTATAAACCAATTTACCATCGCTAGCTATTACTTGAATAGTCAAGACATCGTTACTTTGATTTTCAAACATTAAAATTCCTGAACTTGGGTTTGGATAGACTTTAAATTGCTTTGAATAATTGGTAGAAACTAAACTGTAATATCTGAAATCATACACATCAGAGAGTGACTTGCAACCCTTAGCATTTGTGTATTCTACAGCATAGCTTCCATTAACAGGTGGGTAGAATGTTTGTGCTGTGGCTGAGTCAATTTTAACAGAACCAGTAAACCATTGGTTGCCCGCGCTGTAATTAGATTGTAAATAATTTTTATTGGCGTATATAACTGGTTTAAATGGCAATGGATTAACAACAATATAAACAGAATCGGTATTGACACAGTTGTTGGCATCACGGCCAATAATTTTATATCCTGTATTTGCATTCAATACTGGACTTTTTCGTATGCCTGAATTTAAATTGCTAGCAAGTATAAATCCATTTTGGTATAGAGAATAGCTTTTGGCACCAGTTAAATCTAAATCCAATTGTGCACCTGCACAAAGTTCTTTATTGCTCAGTAATTTTACATTTGGCAAAGCAATGATGGTAAAAGGAATTTCATTTGAATAAGCCACGCAAGCATTCAAATCTTTTGTTGCTACCTGCAATTTGCCATTCGAACTAGGCACAAAAGTGAAGGTGGTTTTGTTCTTGCTAAATTGCCCCAATTGGTAAGTATTATAAAAATAAACAAACGAATCTGCCCCAGTTGCGAAAAACTTTAAGGTATCGTTGCTGCAGATTTTACCATTGCTTAAATTGCTGCTTAAGCCAACTGAAGGCAAAGCATTTAGTCTTAAGGTTTGGGTAAAATCGGTCTCAAAACTTTGGGTTTTTGGGTAATCAGAAACAACTTTCAGCTTAAACCCATTGCCGGTTTTTATATTAAATGGAATGCGGGCAAACAATACATTGTCGCGTTTGGCAACAAGAGTATCCAATAGCAATGCCTGATTTGCAAATGAAGAAAGCGAATCGGATAAATACACTTTGAATTTGGCGTTGGGGGTAAACAAGCAAGTAACTGGCAATGAGATGGTCTCACCTAGGCAATAATTGCTGTCATTTAAAACACCAATTCTAATGGCCGCTTCTGTTTCATTTACAACCTTTTTACTAAAAGGATTCTTGATGTTGTCGACAAACCAATTGGCCGTGTTGTATACTTTAAAACCTTGGGTAAATTCAGGTTTTAAGTTTAGGGTGTAAACAAATCCCAATTCTGCACCAGCAGAAACATTGCCATAATATTCGGCATACAGAACATGGTCAATTAAGTTGACTTTAAATCCATTTGGATTGTTCATTAATTTAAAGCTTGTTAAATCGAACTTGGACGCATCCAAACTGTCATTTAAAACCAAATAGGTATGGTTGTAATTTTTATCGTTAAAGCTCACTTTATAGGTGATCCGTCGGTCTTGCTCCTGAACCTTATATGTGCTCATACTGCTTTTGTATTGAACAGCCAGCACAGTATCGGTGAACACTTCACAGATTTTAAATAGGTTGTTATCAATTACACTATCAGCGCGCAAGAAAGTAGAATAACACATCAAAGAATTGCTTAAAAAAGAATCTTTATACACTCTGAAATCAAATGGAATAAGCACACTTGAATTTCCAGGAATACTATCTAATATCCAGAATAAAGTGTCTGCATATTTATAGGTTGTTTTGCTGCTTTTAAAATCGAATAATCTCTGTGAGGTGTTCAGCCCCAGTAGTATGTTTTTTTCAGTTTTAAAACCCTTGTTGCTTACCTTAATGTTTTGACTTAAAACTTGGTTTTGCTTCAGATGGGGTTTGCTTAAAAGTTCAACTGACAAATCTTTGAATGCCGACTTTGGGCTTAAAGGGAAATCAAAACCCAATTGAACCATATCCGCTTTCATTTGAATGTTGTAGGATGCAGAGCAGTTTGCAGAATAGGCATCACTCTTAATTTCCAGAACATCAGAACCTGTTTGACTTTGAATAAAATAGTCGCCGTTCTTGTCGCTAATTGCGAGCACTTGTTTGTTTTGCAAAAGCACTTTTTCATTTACCAAAGCAAGATCGCCCGCATCAAAAACACAATTGCTGTTAACATCTACAAACACTTTTCCTTTTATTCCATAGCGCTTGTTGTATGGTAAGTCTAAGTTATACGTGCTGTCAAAATAGGTTTGTAAAACTTTATCCGACTTATTTGAATACCTATCCAATTGAGATGGAATTCCAAAACTTAATTTGCTATAAAAAGGATTTAAAATTATTTGACCCAAGCTATCGGTTTCATAGATGGTATAAATGGCTTTATTGTCCATGAAAAACTTAGCTTTTGAATAAACTTCATTTCCATCTTTTACCCCATTTTTATTGCGGTCTTCAAACGTTCTAACTTTAACTTGGCAGATAGAATCTGGGGCTGTTAACGAGAATTGAATGGTACTAACAATAGAATTATTTTTCAAGATGGTACATCTCTTTTCAAATGCCCTAAAAAAAACTTCAGACGTATTCTGTTTTAAGTAATCTTGATCGTTTGGAGTCCAACAGTAATGCAGGGTTTTTTCACGTGCATTTGAATCCAATAAAATAAGACTCCCGTATTTCGGTGCTTTTAACAATTGCACTTGGACCGTATCTGACAAGGTTTGTAAACTTGATTTATCGTCCTTAATGGGAATATCGACACAAAACTTCTCCCTTGCCTTGATTGTGTAGTCTTTGTTTTTCGAGATGTATGGTAAATTGTTGTCAAAATACTTCACAACAGCATACAACTGATCGCGTTTCATATAACCCATGAGTATCGCTGTACCGCCTATACGTCTGTATAAATTAACCCGTCCAACCAATGTACCTAATTCGTCACATTGTGAAGGGGTAGCAAGTATATTTCCATTAAAACTATTAAACGTAAAACCTCTTACAGGATTTAAGAGGGTATTCGCTTGACAAGAACTAATATTTGGATTGCCACAATAATAAGAAATTGGCTTACTCAAATTATAGGAAGCCTCTTGATTCTTATCCTCCTTTGGTTTAACCAATTGATAGCTCAATGAATCATAGTTTGAAACTGCCTCGGTACGGTATGAATAATTGAAGGATTGTTGACAGTATAAATAGGTTTCTACCGGAGCAATAAAATCGTTAAAGCTCACTGGCTTTGAGGTTTTTGTCGCTTGGTAAAGATTTAACATGGCCTCGACAAACATATTTCCTGCCGGGAAAGTAGTTATTCCGCTGTTGCGGCAACAGGTATTAAAAGCAAAATACACCAAGGGTCTGCTTTGTGTTCCAAAACGTTTGTAAATGCCTTGAGAAAAATCAATGGTGTCCAAATACACATTGCGTTCAACACCTTGCCCTGATGGACATCCACTGCTACAAACACTCGATTTTATGACATCGATACGAACCCTTGTTGGTGTTAATGCCAATTCAAATGAATCGTTGTAAACCAACATTGGTGGTGCCACATTCAGAGGAATGCCTCTACAATCGCGGTATACACTAATATTTATTTCATATCGATTGTTGTCTAAATACCGGTAACGCACATCGCCGCCCAAAAGCGAGGCTGCACATAATTGTCTGCTCAGTAAGATTAGACCAATTACCAATATAAATTTCAGTGCCTTCATATCCTTAAGACACAAAAATAATTATTATGTTGCACACTCAGTACATAAATAATATCAATAAGTGCGAATTCATTCGATTGGGCACAATAATCATTTAAAAATTAACTAATTTTGCCCCACTTGGCAAGAATTAAAATCAATATAAAAGATGGAACCATCAAACGTTCCGATAAAGTTATAGGCATAGACCTGGGAACCACCAACAGCCTTGTGGCACTGGTAAATCAAGAGAACCATGAAGCCTATTGCTTGGGTGAAACGGGAAACAAAATTGTACCTTCCGTTATTTACATTGACGCCAACAATCAAATTGTAGTTGGTGATCTTGCAAAATCACATTTGTTAAGTGAATCGTCTAACACCGTGTACTCAGTTAAACGACTTTTAGGCCGCTCATTTACCGACCTTGCCGCCCATGCCCGCAGCTTTGGTTACCATTTGGTGCCAGACGATACCAAGGCTATGGTGAATATTGAAATCAATGGAAAAATATACAACCCCATTGAATTGTCTTCTTTTATTTTAAAACACTTAAAACAAAAGGCAGAAACGATATTGGGTGAAAGCATTGGCAAAGCGGTTATTACCGTACCTGCCTATTTTAACGATTCACAAAGACAAGCCACCAGAGACGCTGGCAAATTGGCCGGACTCGATGTTTTGCGTATAGTAAACGAACCTACCGCTGCGAGTTTGGCTTACGGCATAGGTTTGAATAAAGCTGAACAAAAAACGATTGCGGTGTATGACCTAGGTGGTGGCACATTCGATATCACCATTTTGCAAATTCAAAATGGGGTATTTGAAGTCTTGTCAACCAACGGCGATACCTATACTGGCGGCGATGACTTCGACCGTACCATAGCGGACTATTGGTGTATAGAATTGGGTTTAAAAATCGAAGACATAGAATCGAACAAATCCGATTACCAAACCCTTCGATTAAAAGCAGAAGAAGCAAAAAAACATTTAAGTGAAGCGCCGGAGTATACTGGTCAGATTGTTTTAAACAACAATACCTACAATTTATCACTTTCAAGAGAGGCCTTCCAAAAGCTTATAAACCCCATCGTAGAAAAGACTTTAAAATCATGTGCCATGGCCATGAAAGATGCCGATTTGAGCGTTGAAGAAATAGATGAAGTGGTGATGGTGGGCGGCTCTACAAGAACCTTATACGTCATTGAAAGGGTACAAAAATTCTTTAAGAAAGACCAAGTCAACAACAAACTAAACCCCGATGAAGTGGTTGCGCTGGGCGCTGCCATTGAAGCCGATATTTTGGCAGGCAACAGAAAAGACATTTTATTGTTGGATGTAACGCCTTTGAGCTTGGGCATAGAAACCATGGGCGGCTTAATGGATGTGATTATTCCGCGCAACAGCAAATTGCCAAGCAGCGCCGGCAGACAATACACCACCTCAATTGATGGACAAAGCAAATTAAAAATTAGCGTTTACCAAGGTGAACGAGAAATGGTGGCCGACAATAGAAAACTTGGCGAATTCACTTTGGAAAACATTCCAGCCATGCCAGCGGGATTGCCAAAAATTGACATCCGTTTTATTTTAAACGCCGATGGGATTCTAAAAGTTGAAGCAGTAGAATTGCGCTCAGGGGTTCAGCAAATAATAGATATAGAACCACAATACGGCCTAAGTGACAACGATGTTGAAACAATGCTATTAGCCGCCATGCAACACGCAGAGGCAGACATGCACGCAAGGTCTTTGGCAGAAACCAAAACTGAAGCTGAACAGGTTATTTACCAATGCAAAAAACTGATCCAAAACAACAGCAGTTTATTGAGTGAGCATGAAGCATTGGAAACAAAAACGGCAATTTCTAATTTAGAAACGATTTGTAAAGAAATCGACAAAGAAGCAATAATAACAGCGATGGACCGTTTGAACCATATTACCCGTCCTTTTGCCGAGCGCTTAATGGATGAAGCCATTGGAAAAGCATTAACTGGAAAAAAATTAGACACATTATAAACCATGAAGTATACAGCATTAATTTTTTGTTTGTGGAATTTGGCCTTGTTTGCGCAGCCTGAGGGAGAAATTGAAGCCCCTTTGCAGCAGCAGAATGTCAACACCGATGAAATCCTGAAAACAAAATTAGGGGTTAAATTCACCATGGGTGGACATCGTTTCTTGGGTACTGCCTTCGACAACTCAAGACCTGCGTATGGATTTGGAGCCGGTATCTACAACATCGTTGATTTAAACAAAAGTAAAAATTTGAAATTGCATTGGGAAATGAACCTTACGTTCAAAGGCAGTAAATTTGGAAAGACCAACGACACATCGTTTAGTAAAATATCATTGGCTTACCTAGAATTACCTGTATACTTCAGTGTTGAATTGTACAACAACCCAAAAAAACAGCCAATGCATTTGCTCTTGGGCGGACAGTTCGGCTACCTTTTTAGAAGCAGCATCAACAAATCGTATGGAAAGTTTGGCGAAGTAAAAACCGATTTGCCATTTAAAAAAATTGACTTAGCGCCAGCCATTGGCATCCGCAAAGAAATTGGAAATGGAATGTCGTTTCAATTGTGCGCCAAATTGGGCATGCGCAACATTTACACCTCTGTGTTTAAGGAGCGGACGGATAACCCATCGAGTGTTTCTAACTACGATTACCGCGACCTAACGCCGCGTTTTAAAGACGGCACCCACTCAGTGCGAAACATGAGCATTGAGTTGTCGTTTATGTTTTAATGCCGTTAAGTTTTTATTAATTTAAGCCTTTTGCCCATTGTGGCACAATGATTGCCCTTTCTGAATTGGAGATTAAATTACGTGAAAGCATTCATACTCATGGTCGGATTATTGGCAAGCATGCAAGTAATGGCACAAAGCAGCAGCAAAGTGACCATGTACCCAAACCCAGCGAATGGATTTGTTAAAATTAATTTTAGCGAAACCCCTAAATCTGATATAACATTAACAATAAGCGATATTCTTGGCAATAAAATGGAAACCTATACATTTAAAGCCAATGATACTATTGCCTGCGACTTCTCCAACTTAAACCTTATTAACGGGATGTATTTGATTAAAATTGAATATGGTGACCATGTGGTTTTAAAAAAGTTGTTGATCAAAAACAGCTAATTCTATTCCCTTTGTTTTAATTCTTCGCCTCTACCGATCTTTTAGAAAATAGGAAATTCACTTTTCTATTGTGCTAGGATAAAAGGAGTTAAACTGCATCTTATTTGAATAATTGCCCATATAGGATACAAAATTTTTTCTATTCTTTATAAATTTTGTACTTTTGCAACCTAATTAAATTATGAGCTTTTCAAAAATTCAAGAACTATTGGGAAACGATGCCGATAGTTTGTTAAACCACACCTCAAAAACGATCAGCAAAGAAAGCATCCACTTACCTGGCGGCGATTTTGTAGACCGTGTATTTGCACAAACAAACCGTTCCCCTCAAGTATTAAGAAGTTTAAACGCCATATACAACCATGGCAGATTGGCTGGAACAGGCTACGTTAGTATCTTGCCAGTTGACCAAGGCATAGAGCACAGTGCTGGTGCATCTTTTGCTCCAAACCCTGCTTTCTTTGATCCAGAAAACATTGTAAAATTAGCCATAGAAGGCGGTTGCAACGCGGTTGCTTCTACCTATGGTGTTCTTGCTGCGTGCAGCAGAAAATATGCACACAAAATTCCTTTCATTGTGAAATTAAACCACAATGAGTTTTTAAGCTACCCCAACAAATTTGATCAAATCATGTTTGGAAGCGTTGATGAAGCATGGAATTTAGGCGCAACAGCAGTTGGAGCAACCATTTACTTCGGTTCTCCGGAATCTGCCCGTCAAATCGTTGAAGTTGCCCAAGCATTCGAAAGAGCGCATGAGTTGGGTATGACTACTATTTTATGGTGCTACCTAAGAAACAACGGTTTCAAAAAAGACGGCATCGACTACCACACAGCAACCGACTTAACTGCACAAGCAAACCATTTGGGTGTAACCATCCAAGCGGATATCATCAAACAAAAACTACCTACCAACAACGGTGGATACACTGCCTTAAACTTTGGCAAAACCCACCCTAAAGTATACAGTGAACTAAGTACTGACCATCCAATTGATCTTTGCCGTTACCAAGTTGCAAATTGCTACATGGGGCGTGCAGGTTTAATTAACAGTGGTGGCGAAAGTAAAGGTGCTAGCGATTTGGCTGAAGCAGTTACAACCGCAGTAATCAACAAACGCGCAGGCGGACAAGGTTTGATAAGCGGAAGAAAAGCTTTTCAAAAGCCGATGAACGAAGGCATCGCATTGCTAAACAGCATTCAAGATGTGTATCTTGAAAAACAAATTACTATTGCTTAATTCAAATCTTTATCCTAATCTTGTACTTGTATTATGAGCTGGTTTAAACGTGTATCCGAAGGTATAACTACTAAAACTAAGGAAAAAAAAGCGACTCCAGACGGCTTATGGGATAAGTGCCCTAGATGCAAAGTCCTCACACCGCATAAAGATTTAATTGAGGGCCGTTTTGTTTGCCCATCTTGCGACTACCATTATAAAATTAGTTCAAAAGAATATTTTGAAATCTTATTTGATGATAACAAATTCAAAGAACTAGATCCGAATTTAATTTCTGACGACCCTCTGAACTTTACAGACACCAAACCTTACACCGCAAGGATTGAAGACAGCATCAAAAAAAGTGGGTTAAAAGATGCCGTTAGAACTGCCCACGGCAAATCCAATGGACGTAAAATAGTGGTTGCTTGTATGGACTTCGCTTTTATCGGAGGCTCTATGGGAAGTGTTGTTGGAGAGAAAATTGCAAGAGCCATAGACTTTGCAAGAGAAAACCGCATGCCACTTGTAATTATCAGCAAAAGTGGTGGTGCGCGTATGATGGAAGCAGCATTCTCGCTTATGCAAATGGCTAAGACCTCTGCAAAGTTGGCGCTTTTGGCAAGAGATGGTGTTCCGTATATATCTTTATTAACCGACCCAACAACTGGTGGTATTACTGCCTCATTTGCTATGTTGGGTGATTTCAACATCGCTGAACCAGAAGCACTGATTGGTTTTGCAGGACCAAGGGTGATTAAAGAAACCATAGGAAAAGATTTACCAAAAGGATTCCAAAGTTCTGAGTTTTTATTAGAGCATGGCTTTGTCGATATGATCGTACACAGAAACGTTTTGAAAGATAAAATCAGTTTGCTTTTAAGTCAGATTTGGGATTAACTAAAATAATTTAAACATAAAAAATAATCAAATAACACAATGAACTTTCCAGAAAATTTAAAGTACACCAAAGACCACGAATGGATTAGCATAGATGGCGATACCGCAACTGTAGGCATTACCGATTTTGCTCAAGGTGAACTTGGTGATATCGTTTTCGTTGAAATCGAAACAAAAAGTCAAACACTTTCTAAAGAAGCTACCTTCGGAACTGTTGAAGCGGTTAAGACTGTAAGTGATTTATTCATGCCTATCTCTGGCGAAGTATCAGAAGTTAACCCAGCGTTAGAATCTAATCCTGAATTGGTAAACTCTGATCCTTACCAAGCGGGTTGGATGGTGAAAATCAAAATCAGCAATCCTGAAGAGTTAAACGAACTGTTGGATTCTACAGCATACCAAGCTTTAACTGGTCACTAATCAAATTCAGTTAGTTTGGCTAACAAATTAAAAATATTAAAACATCAATTGCCCACTTTTGCGTGGGCAATTTTTATTTTGGCTTTATGCACCATCAACAGTGGTGGATTCATACCCCAAAAACTAGTAGGCATCCAAACCGATAAACTAGGACATGCATTTGTCTTCGCGGTTCTTGTGTATTTCTTAATGCTTGGTTTTATCAAGCAATGGCGCTACTCTTTTTTATTGAATAAAATACGCGTCGTTTCTTTCATCATTGCCATTATTTACGCCATTTTTATTGAATTGATTCAGCACTACTTTACCGTCGACCGAAAGGCCGAATATTGGGATGTCGTGGCAGATATCATCGGCGCAGTCTTAGGTATTGCATTGTTTCACACTGTTTATGGCGATTTGAAGTTTTTGGACAGGGACGAGAATGTGTGAGAAATTGAGAAACTGAGAAAATGAGAAATCCATCCCGGTAGCAGAGAACTCCGTTTCACTTCGTTCACGCTAAGGGATGGATGAATTGATCCCGGTAGCAGAGAACTCCGTTTCACTTCGTTCACGCTACGGGATGGATGAATTGATCCCGGTAGCTATCAGGACTCTTGCCCTTGATGTTCTAGTTATTAGTTATTCGTTAATTGTTATTGAACGAAATCACCAACAAATACCGATCGCCTCGCTCATCCCGATAGCTATTGGGACTCTTGTTGTTGCTTTTAAGATGCTGTCTCAGGTGGTGTTTTTCACCCCTGAGTCTTAACTAAACTTCGTTCCGTTTAGTAAATCGTTATTCGTTATTAATCGAAATGTAGAAGCATTTTTAATACTATCCCCTAGACGCTAAACCCTAGACCCTAATAAAAAACTAAACCCTACTCGCTCACCGAAGTGAAACGAAGGTGAGAACCCTATACCCTAAAATCATCCTCTCAGCCTCTTCATCAACGCACCCAAGCGTTTCTTCATGATTTTGCAATTGTTCAATTCGTCTTTGTTGGAACTTTTTGAATCCTTATTCATACCCTGGTTTACTTCAATGTAAATTACCTGGTAGTAAAAATAGTTGTACATGATTTTGATGGCTGCCAAGGCATTTTTGCAGGCGTTTGGCTCTTTCTTATTCTTTGCTAAAGCCTCCAAAAGCAACAATACTTGGTCGCTTATTTCACCATTTTCATTGCTGTATTTTTTCAGATAAGGATTGAAACGCAAGTAATTGGCCAAGGCATTGGCCGCAAAACCGGCATTTTCGTAATTGTCTTTTTCAATGGTGTTCAATAAGAATATTGACTCATTGTCTTCGCTGGTTTTGGCAATAGCCGTATACACCATGCTGCGCATTTTTCTGTGGGTATTGTAGCGGTTGTCGTTGGCAAACTTATAGGCCGCAATAGGGTCCAATTGGGTTAAGGACAACAAACTTGCTTTAACCACATTGAATGAAGAATCGTTTAACATGGCTTTCAAAACCACAATCTCTTTGCTTTCTGTAAACAATTGAACATAGGCCTTTCTTACTTCCGAAGACGGTTCTTTTAACAAGGCTATTTTTGTTTGTTTTGCAAATCTTGAAATGGCAGTAGGGCTAAAATCTGATTGTGCAATTTGCCCCAAAGCACTGACCCTGCAATACCAGAACGGATCAGACAACATCGTTGAACAATACAAGGCTTTTGCTGAGCTGTCATTTTCTAATACCATTAATTGCTCAAATGCTTTTAGTTTGTGCGCTGCCAATTGGGCATTTGCAAATTGCAACTTCCATGCATTCAAATCTTTTATCTCTTCCAACTCACCCAAACACTGGTTCTGTGCATCAAACTGAACATAGGTATTGCTGTTTATATTTGGGAAACTGAATACCTGGGTGTCTTTGTCAAGCATCAAACGCTGACGCTTGTATGAGCCATTTTCTAGAACATCCACATCAAAATACAATTTGAAACGCTTCTCTTTTTGTATGATTTTTATTTGGTAAACACTGTCCTTATTGACAGAGTGTGTGATGTTCAAATGCGGGTGTCCAGCTTGCATAAACCATTGGTCAAAAAACCAGTTTAAGTCTTCGCCGGTTACCGATTCAAATGCCTTGCGCAAATCGCTTACTTCAGCGTTTTTGTAGGCATTGTCTGTTAGGTACGTTTTTATCCCAGCAAAGAATGCCTCATCGCCCATATACTTTCTTAGCATATGTATAACTGATCCTCCTTTTTGGTAGCTATGCCCATCGAACATATCTTCTTTGTCGCGGTAATGGTAGCGTATTAACTCTACTTGCTTGTAGTCTGACTCATCAATATAGCGTTGGTGAAATCGACTCAATTTCAAATCAGCTTCACTGCGGCCATATTTATAATCGTCCCATAAATATTCGCCATAGGTAGCAAACGATTCATTAAGCGGTAGATTAGACCAAGACTCACAGGTTACCAAATCACCAAACCAATGGTGAAACAATTCGTGGGCTACGACATCTTCATACGTTTCATCGAGGTGCTCGCGCGCATCGTGTTGCAATTTATCATAGTGAATTACACAGCCAGTATTTTCCATTGCACCACTTACAAAATCACGCACCACCACTTGGTGAAATTTGTCCCATGGGTAAGGCACTTGTAAAATATTGCTGTAGAATTCCAACATCTCAGGGGTATTGCCAAAAACCAATTTGCTGTAAGCCGCATATTCAGGTTCTAGGTAATAATTAACTTCTTTGCCTCTCCAGCTGTCTTTGGTTTCAGAAAAATCGCCAATAACCAAGGCAAACAAATAAGGTGAATGCGGTTTTACTTGTTCCCATATATCTATACGGGTACTGTCGTTTTCAGCTTTAGAACTTATGAGTGCGCCATTGGAAATGGATTTGTATTTTGAAGGGCAGTGAAGAATAATTTTTTCACTGGTTTTTTGATTGGGTGCATCGATGGTAGGGAACCAGCAACTGGCGGCTTCGGTTTCTCCTTGTGTCCACAATTGAATAGGCTTCTTGGGTGTCTTACCGTCGTGGTTGATAAAATACAAACCCTTATCGCTGCTGATGGCCCGGCTGCCCTTTTCATGTACTTTTTCTGGCTGAGCTACATAAACAATTTTGATGCGGTACTGATCGTCTTTGGTGTAGCGTTTGTCCAACTTAATGCGCAAAAACAAGGAGTCGTAGGTATAGGTTAATGGCAAAAAATATCTCAATGACTTGATGTCTTGATTTAAATCGTAAAGACTAACACTTTCAATGCGCATATATTTGGCATTTAGAATTAAAGAGTCTACTGGATAAAAATGCGGTCTTACGGTGAGCGTTGCTAAGCCTTTCATTTCACGTTTTGCGAAATCAGGATACAATTCCAATTCGGTGTGAACGATATCATTCACTTTGCTTACACTGGCTCTGTATATGGATAAACTAGGGTCAAGGGTTTTCCTTTGATCAGGATAAGTGGGTTTGGATTTACATGCTGTAAAAATTATTGAGCCCAAGGCCACAATCAAGAAAAATTTGCTAAATTTCATTGATGCAAAAATAACGATATTGCATAAGAAGGCCTTGTACTTCAAAATATTTATTCGGATGCAAGCAAGACATAAACTATACCCTATTGTCAGCCAATAACCTGCAGCTCACTCAAGTTTCTATACACGCCATTTGGCTTCTGCAAAAGTTCTTGGTGGGTGCCGTGTTCGACTATTGTGCCTTTATCGAGTACGATAATCTGATTGGCATTGCGGATGGTGCTTAATCTGTGTGCAATAACCAAACTGGTTCTATTTTTCATTAAATCGTCTAAGGCCTCTTGAACCAATAATTCGCTCTCACTGTCGAGTGCACTGGTGGCTTCGTCGAGAACCAATATTGCTGGGTCTTTGATAACCGCTCGGGCAATGGCTACGCGCTGTTTTTGACCGCCCGATAACTGTATGCCACGCTCACCCACCATGGTTTCAAATTGATCAGGGAATGATTCGATAAACTTCCATGCATTGGCTTTCTTTGCCGCTTCCAAGACTTCTTCTTTGCTGGCATCTGGCTTACCATATAAAATATTCTCGTAAATGGTTCCACCAAATAATATTACATCTTGTGGTACATAGGCAATTTGTTTGCGCAAAGCACTTAAATCGTAGTCTTGAATTGGCTTTCCATCAATTAAAATATTTCCATTATCGGCATTGTAAAAACGCAAAACCAATGAAGCAATTGTACTTTTACCACCACCGCTACCACCAACAATGGCTATGTGTTCGCCCTTCCCTGCTTTGAAACTAACGTCTTTTAATACGCTTACTTCTTTGCGTGAAGGGTAAGCAAATTCAATATTTTGAAATTCGATTTCACCAATTAGACGCTCCTCTTTTTGAGTTTCATTGTGTACAATCAATTCAGAGTCGGTATCCATTAATTCGCGCACACGTTGGGTTGCACCAATGGTCTTTTGCAGCTGCCCGAACATGTCGGCAAAGCCACCTAAAGTTCCTCCTACAAAGCCCGAATAAATAACAAATTGTATCAATTGAGACAGGTGCAATTCTCCGGCTTGTATCATTTGAGCCCCGTACCACACCACAAAACTGATGGCACCAAACACGGTGAAGATGATAAATGACACAAAAAAACCACGGTACGATCCGCTTTTAATGGCGAATTCAATCAATTGATCGATGTTTTTGCCATAGCGCTTGCGCTCAATTTCTTCGCCTGTAAATGACTTTACAACGCTGATTCCTTGTAAGGTTTCTTGAACGATGGTGCCACTGTCGGCCAACATATCGGTTTCTTTGCGCCCCATTTTTCTGATTTTGCCGCCAAAGAAAACAGCACTCACCGCAATTAACGGTACAATGGCAAGCATAATGAGCGCCAATTTCATGCTGATAAAAAATATGAAAGTCAGTCCTATAATTAAGGTTAATATTCCTCTTAAAAATTCAGCCAGCACAAAGGAAACGGTGTCCTGAATTTGCCCAGTATCTGACCCTATACGGCTGCTTAAATCGCCCACCCTTTGGGTACTAAAAAACGACATCGGCAAGGTAATTAATTTTGAATACAACGATTTTCTCAAGTCGGCAGTTGCATTGGTGCCAGCTTTGGTAAGCAAGTAAACGCGCATAAATGAGAATATGGTTTGCAAAGTTAACTGTGCAAAAATCAGAATTAAGGTTACGTTTAGTGGCCATTGTTCTTTGCCCATTGAAAAGCCATCAAACATGCCCGAGCTATTTCCTGGCAATTTGATTTCGGCATTGCTTACCGCTCCAATCATTTTACCCATTAAAAATGGAAAAGCCATGGTACTAAAAGCCGATAAGGAAATGAAAAACAAACCACCGAAAAAATATTTGCGGTATGGTTTGAGGTATCTGAAAACAAATTTCAGTTCAGAAAGTGAATGTTTATTGATTTTCGCTTTAGGTAAATCGCGGTCTCGTCTTGGTCCTCCCATGTTGATGTTTAAAGTGCAAAAATACAATTTGAATCGCGCTTTGCTTCATAAAAAAAAGAGATTTTAACCCAATTCGATTAAGCTTTGATTTGTACGCATAAGAGCCCATTGACAATTAACAATGACAAAATATATCTATTTAACAGTAAATAAATTGAGCAATTCCTTGAGCAAATTCAGTGCTTTAAATTGGAGAATCCATCTTCTTATGTTAAGTTTGAATAAATTTATTTTTATGCGCAAGTGTTTTTTCATCCTATTAAGCTTTGTTTTATCCAATATATTTGCACAAAATGCAGACTTCAAGGTCGTGTATTTAAACCCTAAAACGGGCATCCCTGCAATGTTCCGCTTCGATGCGAATAGTTCTAATGTTCCGAATGCAGAAAACATCAATGCATGGATGCAAAACAACCTTCATACCAATGCTGGTTTTTCTATTCAATTCAGCAAATACACCGAAGGTAAAAAGGGCAGCCAACACTACAAATACCAACAATATTTTGGTCCGTACAAGGTCGAAGGTGCTGAGCTAATTCTTAATTTACAAAACAAAAAGACCAAGAGTTTATACGGTAAATACTTTCCTCAATTGAGTATTGATTTAAACTACAGCATTCAATCTGCTCAAGCACTTAACATTGCTTTGTCTTCCTTTCCAAACGCTATCTTTATGTGGGAAATTCCGCAGGAAGAGAACGAATTGAAACACATCAAAGGCAACAAACTTGCAAGTTATTACCCGCACCCTGAATTGCTTTTGGTTTCAACCCACGACTCTTGCCGCAGCAGTGATTTCAGATTGGCGTATAAAATTGATGTGTATGCCTACGCACCGCACAGCCGTCAGTGGATTTATGTGGATGCAAACACTGGGAAAATTATCAAACAAGAAGAACAAATTTGTACCGTAGACCGCATGGGTATAGCCCATACAAAATATAGTGGAATTCAAAACATTATGTGTGATAGTGTAGAGAACGACACTTTCATATTGTTCGACCATACCAGAGGCAATGGCATACACACCATAGACGTGCGCATTATTGGTTTGGACAGCACAAGAGAATTTTCCGATACAGACAATATATGGAACAATGTGAATGCGGCTAAAGATGAAATAGCAACCGATGTTCATTGGGGTTCTGAGATGACTTACGACTATTACAAAATATTCCACGACAGAAAAAGTTACGACGACGGTGATGGAATGATTTTTTCTAAGGTGCATGTTGGCAAGAACTATGTCAATGCATTTTGGAATGGCGTAAGTGCCAACTATGGCGATGGCGATTCGAAGAACTATTCAGCACTCACCTCTATTGAAATTTGTGCCCATGAATTAACCCATGGAGTAACCGGAAATAGTGCAAACCTTATTTACCGAAATGAAAGCGGAGCGCTTAATGAATCGTATTCTGATATACTTGGAAAATGTGTTGAAAGCTTTGCAGACTCAGCGCGTTTTAATTGGTTAATAGCAGGAAGAATCACTTTGAGAAACAAACCGTTTAGAGACATGAGCAACCCGCCAAATTGCAGCCATCCTAAATACTATAACGGCAAATATTATTATATAGGTACACAAGACAATGGGGGTGTTCACTGCAACAGTGGCGTGCAAAATTATTGGTTTTACTTATTAACCCAAGGTGGTTCTGGTACACGCGAATCGGACACCATGCCATTCAGCGTTAAAGGTATTGGCATTGAAAAAGCTGGACAAATAGCCTATCAAACATTAAATACCCGCCTCATTTCCGAATCAGAATACATCGATGCTTGTTACCAATCGATAGATGCCTCTATTGCCCTATATGGCGACACCTCATTAGAAACACGCATGGTAAAGCGGGCTTGGTATGCTGTAGGACTTCTAAATCTTTTAGAATTAGACATTGAGCAAGACCAGAGCCTTTCAAGTGCATGGACGGTATACCCAAATCCAGCAACTCAAAACATCAGCATTCAAAATCCTAGTGTGTTTGATGCAAGCCAAGTTGAAATATTCGATTTAACAGGTCAAATGCTGCACAGCCAAACCATTAATCCAAATGAAAGCATAGATGTCTCCTCTTTTGCAAATGGGGTATACTTTGTCCGCATCAACCAAATGCAGACCATCAAATGGATAAAACAATAAACTTATTTATTTTTTAGAGGCTATAAATTGTGACAAGGTCTTGTAAACCTGCAGCAAATCGTCTTGTCCTTGAAGCAAACTAATATGCTTTTCCATACTTACCTGATCGTTGCGAATGGCAGGACCGGTTTGTGAATGGGATGCTGAGTTTTGCAAAGCATTTTCAAAAGTATGTCTGATTAAGGGTTTTAAAAACTGAACATCTAAGTTGTTCGCTTCAACAATTTTTTCGGAAGCCGCCAAGATTGCATTGGTGAAATTATTGGCAAACACTGCAGCTAAATGGTATTTTGCTCTCTGTTCAGAATCTGCTTGCTTAAACAAAAAGCCGCAGGTATTTAATAATTGCTCGATGGAAGTTTGCGTGTTTTGACTGCTGGTTTCAATTAACAATGGCACCTCGCTAACTGGCTTAACCCCTTTAATACTCTGCAATGGATAGATAATTCCACGGTTGGGAAATTTACCCAAGACCTCTAAGGACACAGAACCTGCGGTGTGGCAGACTATGGTTTCAGGTAAATCCAAAGTCTCTATTACCGACTGTATGGTGTCGTCATTGACTGCAACAATGAGCAAGTCGCATGTCAATTCTACATTGTATTTCTGAGCGTATTTTGCATTAACCGAAGCGGCTAATTGCTTGCCACTTTCTTGGTTTCGGCTAACAATTTGAGTTATAACGAACCCTTTTCGATGGAATACATAGGCGAAATAGTTCGCCACATTCCCCGACCCAACTAGTGCGATATTCCTGATGGAACTACTCATTTCACTTGGGCTTCGCGGCGTTTAAACTCTTTGAATCGCTGAATAATGGCCAAAACAAACCCGATGATTAAAACAAAAGTACCCAACCACAATAGGTTGATGTACGGAAATTCTATGGCCTTTAAAATGATGTAATCCATTTTTGGTCTGCGTGTTGCTGAACTCAAAACAAACAACATGCCTTTCGGATTCTCTGGATCAGGAATTACGCGGTCGAATATCACCATAACACCTGCTTCGTCAACGATGGCTTCTTTAAACCGAATTTTATCCTCGCTGATAAATTCTGGTCTAGCCATAAACGTATCACCAATACTATTGATCACAACCTCAGCTTGCAGGTGCAAAACACTTGCATCATTCTTTACATTGATAACATTAACCTTCTGCAAGGTTAGTTGTCTGTTGCCATCAGCCGTTGCAAACGATTCGCCTATTTTAACTGTGTCAGTTCTAAAACCATCAAACTCCTTGTCCTCTCGCTGCTCCATGCTACTTTCATAGGTAACATGGGTAAATATATCGCGGGTTAGATAATGTCTGGTGTCAGGATTACTCACCATACCCATTTTCGGATTGTTTTGGGTATTGGGATACAAACGGAATGTATCGATTGTCTTACCCGCTTTGTCTAAGACCTCGTACTCCACTTCAAAATATTTATTTGGTGCAATTTCTTCAGCGCCTTTAAAGGTTGCTTTCAACGTGTTGTCGCCAAAAGTCATTGGTCTATTTTTAGCCAATAAAATATTTTCTTTGTTTCCCTTTTTTGCATTGTCATCTGCCTTGCCTTCTGCCGTTGTTTCAGAAAAATAACCAGTACCCGTTGTATTGATACTTAAGACTTTTTTGTTCACTGAAGACACCAATATACCGAGCATCATCAGCCCAAATCCTGCGTGGGCCAAACTCGCTCCTGCTACCTTTATTTTTCCTTTTAAAGCCGTTATGATGTAATGAATGTTTCCTGTCATGGCATAGACACTGCCAATAACTAAGAGCAAAAATTGCACTTCCCAAATATCAAACAAGAACAAAGCGCCTATAGATATTGCAATGGCGATAAGCAATGAATTGGCAATATTTTCAAGCACCTTGCGCACATCCGATTGCTTGTATTTAAAGTATTGACCAATGGCGGTAAGGATAACAATTGGAATGGCAAACCAAATTTGCACCTGGTTGTAATACGCCTCGCCTGCAGAGGCTTTGCTACCTTCAAACAATTTATTGAATACCGGAATACTGGTCATTATGATCACCTGGAATCCAGACAACAACAAGACCATGCTACCAACAAACATCCAAAACTCGCGGCTGTATAATTTATCCGTTTCTATTTGTGTTCCGTATAAAGAAAACAAATTGCGAACAAACCAAATGGTGCTGCCCAGCAAAACGATAGAACCTAAAACACTGATTATGGTAATATTGGTTTTGAAATCAACCAAGGCCAAGACCATTATTGCACTGAAGCTGATAAGGAAAAACAAACTTGCCATTGAGCGCTTTTTGAAACTCAATGAAAAAGTCAAGAATATAAATAAGAACAACAATAAGATAAGCTGTCCGGATAATCCTAAGTCGGTAAACGAGTGCACACTGGCATTGCCCAAAATTCCACTCCGTGTAAGGAAGGTGGCGTACAATACCATGAAGAATGAGAATATCGTCAGTATAAATGTGAGCACCGGATACTTGTTGGTCGACTTGTTGATCAACAACATGTGGGTGGCTGTTATAAGCAATAGCCATGGCATTAGGGATGCATTTTCAACTGGATCCCAAGCCCAATAGCCTCCAAAACTTAAACTTTCATATGCCCAGTATCCACCCATGATAATACCGGTACCCAAAACCATAACGGCCACTAAGGCCCAGGGCAAGGCAGGTACCATCCATTCTTTCAAACGCCTAGTCCAAAGACCAGCAAATGCAAATGCAAATGGAACGATGGTGGCGGCAAAACCAAAGAACAAAGTTGGTGGATGTATAACCATCCAATAATTTTGAAGCAAAGGATTTAAGCCATTACCTTCTTTGTATATCTCTAAATAGTTGGCCTTACCCAAACGGTCGAGCACTGGAAGGAGCAAAGATTCAGGATTGTGCTCACGCATCAATTGAAAAGGACTGCTGCCAATTTTGAAATCACCGATTTCAAAACCCAAGAGCATACTTCCAAGTATAACCTGGGCCAAGGCAATAACAGTAAGAACTGGTGCTTGCCAAGACTTTGATTTAAAAATAAGTATACAGCCAAGCACGGCATGCCAAAACATCCAAAGCAAGAAACTTCCTTCTTGTCCTTCCCAAAAACAACTGATCATATAATAAACCGGGAGTTCTGTTGAAGAATGTTGGTAAGCGTATTGGTATTCGAAATAATGGCTGTGTATGATGTAAAACAAAGAAGAAAATATGGCAATTACCGCAAAGGAATGGATAAAGAACATCCATTTGCCCAATTGCATTAATGACTTGGAATCTCTGTTTACTGATAGCGCATAGGCAGTAGCAGATATTAAGGATGCGACAAAAGAAAGCACAACTGCAAAGTGGCCAAAATTGCCAATCGCTAAATGCTCGTTGTTAAATACAATGGTTTCCAAAGTTTATTTTTTTTCGTATTTGCTAGGACACTTTTTTAGAATCTCTGTCGCTTCAAAATTGCCGTTTCGGCTGTACCCAATAAGAACCACTTTATCGGTCTTTTCCAAATCTTGAGGTTTGGCATTTCTATACACCACTTTTTTCTCCATGCCTGTGGTATCGCTGGCATAGAACTCAAAATAGTTCGGGTCTTTTTGAGGATCATAGGTTGTTGGCATGGTTTTACTCAAAGTAGTCACCACGTGCAATTTCATATTTGGGCGATCGACAGCAATGGAATCTGCTTCTCTAAAACAAACATACTTGCTTGTATCGCCATAAAAACTAACAGCAATGGCTATACCTATAGAAACAACAATTAAAATAACGATGTGAACCGGTTTCATTTTTTGTCTTTTTCTAAACGGCTGATTTTTTTATCCAATCTGTAGAGGTAAAGCACAATCATTAAAAAAATGATGCTGATAATTCCTACCACCACATATATTTTTCCTGAGCTTCTAAACAATGATTCATTGCCTTGAGCACTTGCTTGAATAAGTGCAATCAAAAACAAAAGACTAAGCGTTATTTTCTTCATGTTCTTTTTGAATTTCTAATAAACGAAAACGGGTTCTAAGTTCTGCTATCCATACAAACAAAAGACACCAACCAATGACAGCTGGATAAAACACCATTTCCATATTGTTTGTTGAATTGTACGATTTAAAATTAACTGATTCGCCACTTCCAGGGTGAATACTTGATTGTGCCAATTTCGGCATTACCACTATTAGGGCTAAGAAAAGTGGGAAAACAAATACGTTGTATACCGCTGCAAGTCTGGCTCTTTTCTCAGCATCGTTTACCGATTTTTGCAACAACCAATAACCACCATACATGGCCATTCCTGCTGCAACACCATTTAGTTTTGGGTCGTTGGTCCAAGCAGTACCCCATGTGTTGTAGGCCCAAAACATGCCTGTAAACAAGCCACAAAATCCCATTAATATTCCAACATTGGTCAGTTCTGAAGCATAC
>Ga0209107_10000140_pt1 | contig 42064 bp, 67 predicted proteins | sample LakErihyJuly2011_2_FD_187460 | JGI IMG/M metagenome (GOLD analysis project Ga0209107, IMG submission 187460) | Freshwater microbial communities from dead zone in Lake Erie, Canada - CCB hypolimnion July 2011 (SPAdes) (version 2) | ecosystem: Environmental > Aquatic > Freshwater > Lentic >...
GCTGTTATACAGTCTTTATTTTTGCGTTCTCGTGCCATATAGTAACATATAGTAATAAACTACAATATTAGGTATAAATATTCATATTTGCAAACATATAGTCCTATATTTGAAGAAAAAACAAATATTTATGTCAGTAAGATGCCTAAATGAGAAGGGAACAGTAGTCTTTATCCCAGAAAAGCTCGTAGCAATGCCAGACTACATGAGGAGAAATAAACTTGTCGTAGATGAGATAAAACCTCAAGAACCATTAAAGCCTTTATCAAAAGTTAATTTAGAGGTAGAAAAACCACAAGAAGTAGTAGATGATTCTCCAATCGTTGAAATTTTAGCAGAAGAAATTGAACTCACTAAAGAGGAATACTGGGCTATTTTAGATGAAAAAGGAATCGAATACAAGAAAACTTACGGAATTAATAAACTTAAAGAATTAGCAAATGCCAATTAAAGAAGAAGAATTAAAGCAATTCGTGTCTGATTATTTAGACATTAATGTAGATTCAATCGAATCATTAGAGAGTTTAAAAGAAACATTTGGTTCATCATTCGCAAGAAAAGATGTTTACAAGTCAGAACTATCAAAAGACCCAAATTTCATTAATCCATTAATCGGTAAAAGATTAGGAACTATTGAAACTAAGATTAAACAAGCAGCTAAGGATAAATTATCTTTAGAGTTTGATGCTGGGGATTTCAAGGATAAATCTGTTGAGGATTTACTTGATTTAGTAACTGACAAAGCAAAAGGCAAGTTTGAAAAAGAGCTTGGAGATATGCGTTCAAAGGTAACTGGCGATTCAAGTGAAATTGAAACTAAATACCAAGAGCAATTAAAGTTACTTCGTGAAGAAGCATCTAATTGGAAAAACCAAGCTACTAATGCTAACCAAGAGTTTGAATCATTTAAGACTGGTTTAGTAGTTAAAGAGAAACAACAAAAGCTAAACTCTAATTTAGAGAAAGCATTTAACTCTGTTAAGTATGCTCCAGAAGCAGATGAGCTTCGTAAAGAAGGCTTTAAGACAAAGATTATGTCAGATGTAAAGTTTGATTTTGATGAAAATGATAATTTTAGTATCTTTGACAAAGAAGGTAAGACTTTATTCCATCCTAACAAGGCTGGAGTTCAATACTCTCCAGAAGATTATTTAAGAGATAAAGCTATTGAATATAAGATTTACCAAATGAATCCAGATGGAGGCAGACAAACTAATCAGAGAGTGGTAACACAAGCTGAAGTTAATGCTCCAGAAGGGCCAAGAGGAAGAATAATACACCCATCGGCTTCTCAGTATTAACTGAGTTGCCCTTGTGGCAAAATATACACATCGCAAGTGCGTGGATGCCTTATCCAATAATTAAGGAATAAGTGCCGAAAACTTACAAGGCAATATGAAATATGTAAGTGCATTTATTTTAATTTAATTATTATGTCGTATGTATTAGGACAATTAACAGCGTGTCCAACCATCCAAAGAGAACTGACAGATTATTTTATGACTTGTCCAGTTAATGAGTTTATGCCATTCTTTGAATTCGTAAACTCTCCAGTAAACAATATCGGCCTTACTCAAGAAGTAGCCCCAGGCGGAGGAAAGATTAGAACTGTAAGATTAACTTACACTCCTCGCCAATTAGAATCAGCAGTTACAGCCAACATTGCTAACCCTAAGTGTGATGTATCTAACTTCATCGGAGATAGATTTACAGATTACACATTAGATACAGATGAAAACCAAGGTATTGGTTTCTCAATGACTGCTCAAGAATTAGAAGCAGCTTGTATTGCTAACGAAACATATTTTGTTCGTAGATTAGCAGATTTAGTTGATGCTTTAGACCGTAAATTAGCTACCGAGCATACTGCTGACTTAGCTTCTTTAATAGGTAAATGGGCTTCAAATGTAACTATGAACGCATCTAATGAGTTTGTAGTAAATACATTACAAACTGGTTCAACTATGATTGACCCACAAACAACTGCAAAGATTGACTTTGCAATGCAAAAAACTGGTTATTGCAATGAATCAATGATTTTTGCTGGTTCTACTCTTGCTGAGTATTACAGAGCAACTTCATCTGCTGGATGTTGCACACAACAAGGTATTGATGTTGCGACTATCTTCAACCAATACGGTAAAGCGGTAGCTTATGACAGAAGAATCGAAGCGATTTTTGGAACGGCTAATGCTGTTGCAATTCAAGCTGGTTCATTAACTTTGTTGAACTACACTCGTAGCCCTTGGAAAGAAGGTATGCCACTTCCTTATCGTGATGCTGGTAACTACATTTCAACTGTAATTCGCTCTCCAAGAACTGGAATCCCTATGGATTTAACAGTTTCTGATAGCTGTGGTACAGTTTCGGTTTCACTTGTAGCAACTACAAAACTTGTTGGATTACCTTTGGACATTTATGCTCAAGGCGATTTCATGAGTGGTGTAAACTACATGGCGAAAATCAAAGTTACAAATTCATAATTTTCATTCATTGGTGGGGGGCTAAAACCCCCTACCTTTATTTTTTTTAATATGGCTTGTTTTGACAATCTTATAGGATTAAAAGGCTCTTGTGGAGAGAGTGCATTACCATCTGATGGTTTATATTTAAACACACTTGGTATTAGCAGAGAATTTATAGAGGATATAATCAATGAAGATTATGCTGATGTAGATTCTTTTGTGTTAGATAAGATTTCTTTGGCTCAAGACCAAATTAAAAGTGATATTTATTCTAAGTTTACAGCTAAGTTTAATGTAACATCAATATTAGAATCTGTAAGATTAGGCCAATTTAACGAAACACCAACCATTGTTCCAGCTATTGCTGGTAGCTCTAAAGGCATCCAAATGCGTATTTGGAATGATACAACCTTTGCTAAGTGTTATGTTTCTACCGTACAAACTTACTGGAATTATACTGGTAATGTTGATTTAAAAGTATATGACCTTACACAAGGTGTATTATTAGATACTATTGTAGTGGCTTCGGTTGCTAATCAAATAGTTCAAACTACAATCAATAAAGTTTACAAAAGCTCAAGCCAAGACTTAAACATTGTGTTTATTTATGATGCTGCTTTTCCTTCTTATGCTTCAAGTTTCTTAAACTCTGGATGCGTAACTTGTAATAGAGGTGGTGCTTATATGCAAAATAAATATGTTTACTCAACTGGTGTAACATTTGTAAATACAGACCCTAAAACACAAACATACTTGAATGGTAATAGTGATACTGGTGGTATCTCTGTTGTTTATTCTTTACAATGCGACCACGAAGCTTGGATATGCAGTAATGCTAACTTCTTTGTGAGTGCAATGTTATACAAAACTGCTTATTTGATTACTCAATATGCAGATTTAATGAGCAATTCATTCTCAAGTGCTAATATTGATAGAGATAGATTAAGGAGCAAGATGGAATATTACGAATTTGAGTACAATAATAGATTAGAAGCTGGGGTAAAAAACTTAAAGATACCTTCTTATGATGTTTGTTTTTCTTGCAATAGGTTAAGAATGAACAAAACAATCTTGCCAAGTTGATTTACAGCGAGGTAGATGGCATATATGAAACATTCTTTATTTCAAGCTTTTGGATTGAAGGAGATGAGTTTATCCAACAATTAGTAACAATTAAAATAATATTAAACTGATGACAGTAGCAGACTACCAAACCAAACTAAGGAATCAAATCAAGGCTTTAAAGTCTGATAAGATTATGCAGTTGGCTGTTTATTCTGTTAATCAGCAAAGGATTGAAAGAATATTTGAGAAGGGGCAAAACACTTATGGTTTTAAGATTGGGGATTACAATAGTACAACCCCAGTTTACATTAGGCCAGAAGATGCTCCTAAAGCAGTTAAGTTAGGTGGTAAGCCAGAAGCTATTAAAGGCAAATCTTATAAGAATAAGACTGGAGTTACTTTTAAGAGTACAGAAAAGAATCCAGAAACAGCTTATTACCCAAGTTATAAGGCATTTAGAAGGGCTATGGGTAGAGAAACTGGCTTTGTTAATATAAGGCTTAATAACCGATTACAAGGGGATTTAGCTAATGTTACTATAAGTAAAGCTACAACTAACTTAGCTAACAATAAACCTATTAAGGTTGATAACCATAAATTCATTGTTACTCTTAAAAATCAAGAGAACATTGATAAGATTCAGTCTTTAGAAAAAAGATACGGTAAGATAATTGACTTAACTGGGCGAGAGGTTAAATTTTACCACGAGATATTAGAAAAAGAATTTAGATTAGCATTAGCAAAATGATACAAACGATAGTAAGATATATGCAAAATAAGCTGGATGCTGAAACTATCTTCCAAAGAAACTACGGATTAACCGAGTTAATAGAAAGAGATGGTAGGGTATTCCCTTTATTTTACGAAACTGATGGCAAATATAAGCTTGACTTCCAACCTAATAAATGGTTTGGGGTTTCTTATTTTAGAAAGAATGGTAATGTAAGCTTTTCTGATGGTAGTTTCCCTTCTTTAAAGCCTTGTGAAGTACCAGTTACTGTTACAGTCCCATTGAAGTTTATTTGTTCTATTAAGAAGGCTAAATTGAAGTGTGATGACAATTATGCTGGGGATGACTTGGCTTTTTATATAGCAAAATTATTTGAGGATATTAATGGTCTTAGAACGGAATTAAACGCAAAAAGAGCTACCTTTGTAGTAGGAGAATATAGTACAGATTCACAAAAAGTTCTTGATTCAGAATTTAATGGTATGGATGCTATATTTAAACCAGAATATGTTTACTTATCAATGGACATAGAGATAAATGTTCAAACAACTAAAGAGTGTATGTTTGATTATTGTGGTGGAGTAATCATTGATGAGGATGCAGATAGAGTAGTAGATTCAAGAAATAACAAATTAAGAGCATAGAAATGGCAGATGTAAGAATACAACAATATCCACAAAAATCAATCGTATCAGATAATGATATATTTTTGATTGCAGATTCTAATGATGTAGATGTAAATGGATTTTTAAAATATAAAAAAGTAAGAGCAAAAGACTTACCTTCTATTGTAAACACAGCAGAAAATATTACTTATGCTAACTTAATGGCTTCTATTGCAGCCAATGACCTTATTACAGGCACATTTTATAGAATTACTGATTCTACTTCTGGAGTTTCTCCATTATTAGTTCAAGCAGTAGGTGTGAATGCTATTAGCTATCAAGCTTTTGATGGTGCAAATCCACTTAATACTATTAACTATAATGTTGCAACCGATACAATTAGATGGAATAAAAACGAAACAAACCCTCCACAAGATTATTTAAGTGGTTCTGGTATTGTTAAATCTACTGCTGGTACTATTTCTTATTTAACTGATAACTCTACTAATTGGAATACAGCTTTTAATGATTCAATCGTAAGTGCTGCCGTAACTGGTAGTGCTACAAAGACTTTAACTCTTAATCAACAAGATGGTGGTACGGTTACTGCTTCTTGGAGTGATATAGATACTGGATTAACTTCGGTTGGTTTAAGTATGCCTTCTGCTTTTACTGTTTCTAATAGTCCTTTGACTGCTAATGGAACACTTGCAGTAACTGGGGCTGGTGTTGCTTCTCAATATGTTAGAGGAGATGGTACTTTAGCTGCTTTCCCTTCTACGAGTGGTGGTGGTTCTTCGGTAAGTTATTATTTTAATGGAGGTACTAATCAAGGTCTAATAGGTGGTAATACTTATTATGAAATGAGTGAAACTGCTGTTATAGGAGTTGGTGCTGATTTTAACATTAATGCAAATGGCTATATTGCTCAATTTGTAACTGATGCTAACGACCCAGCTTTATTATCTATACCATCTGGTAATTGGAACTTTGAAATGTGGTTTTCTGCAAGTTCTGGTGGTGGTAGTCCAAGTTTTTATTTAGAATTATATAAATATGATGGTGCTACGCTTACTTTAATTTCAAGTGGCTCTGCTGTTCCAGAATCAATTACTGGTGGTACTGCTATTGATTTATATACTACTGCTTTAGCTGTTCCTACAACAGCATTAACGATAACTGATAGATTAGCTGTTAGAGTATTTGTTAATAATAGTAGTAGAACAATTACACTTCATACACAAAACGGACATTTATGTCAAGCAATAACAACATTTTCTACTGGATTAACAGCCTTAAATGGTTTAACTAATCAAGTTCAATATTTTGCAGTAGGTACAAGTGGAACTGACTTCGGTATTTCTTCTGCTACTTCTACGCATACTTTCAATTTACCAACGGCTTCGGCTTCTAATAGAGGTGCTTTAAGTAGTGCTGATTGGACAACTTTTAATAACAAGCAAAACGCTTTAACAAATCCTATCACAGGTACAGGAACAACTAATTACTTACCAAAGTTTACAGGAGCAAGTGCTTTAGGAAACTCAATTTTACAAGAAGGAACAGTTGCAATAGGATTAGGAGTTACACCAAGTGCTTGGGTTGGAACATCAAGAGCATTACAAATAGGAACGAGAGCTGCATTATGGGATAGTGGTGGAGCGACTTTGCTTGGTTATAATGTATTTAATGATGGAGTAAATAAATATTTGGTAACTGGCTCTTCTATGAGATATTTTATGTCTGATGGTGGACATACTTGGAATATTGCTCCTTCGGGAACTGCGGGTGGTGCAATAACATTTACCACAGCTATGACCTTAGATACAAGTGGTAACTTAGGTTTAGGAGTTACTACGAGTGCGTGGTACACTACATTTGGCACAAAAGCAATTCAATTTGCTGCATCTGGTTCTGTATATGGTCTTGATGTGTCATCTTCAGATAGAAGGGCTGGATTAATGAATAATGCGTTTATTAATTCAAGTGGAAATTATATTTATATAAATACAGGGCATTCAACACAATATGAACAAAATGCTGGGAAACATACTTGGTTAACTGCTGCAAGTGGAACTGCGGGTAATGCAATAACATTTACTTCAGCTATGACTTTGAATGCAAGTGGTAACTTGGGTATTGGAACTGCTACTCCTGCAAATAAATTAGATGTACAAGTTTCAACTGTTGGAGATGCAATTATAGGTTATTTTAATAATAATGACTTTACTGCTGCAAATAAATCAGCAATTAGAGTAAGACAACAAACAGGAGTTTCAACTGGATTTTCGGGTTACTTTGGTATGGATGGGAATGTTTTATTTTTATCAAATGATACTACTGCAACAAGGCATTTGTCAATTACTACTGCTGGAGCTATATTTACAAGTTCAAGTTTAGGATTAGGAAGTGGATTAGCTTTAAGTGGTTCATCTGCTCCTGCAAGTGGTATTCAATTCCCTGCAACACAAGTAGCAAGTGCAAATAATAACAATTTAGATGACTACGAAGAAGGAACTTGGACTATGGGTGTAACTTTTGGCGGTGCTGCGGTTGGTGTAACTTATTCATCAAATACAGGTAATTATGTTAAAATTGGTAAGCAAGTAACTGTAACAGGTTATATGTTATTAACTAACAAGGGAACTTCAACAGGTACAGTATCACTTACAGGTTTACCTTTTACGGTTGCTGCTGCTGCTGCAAATTATAGTGCTACTCCTTTAGTATTAAGTAATATAACTTTTCTTGGTACAAATGGTGGTTATTCTAATGTGGGTACAAGTACAGTTTCTTTAACGCAAACAACAACTTTAGGTGTAACAAGTGCTTTAGCTGATACTAATTTTGCAAATAATAGCAGTGTAATCATATCTTTAACATACTTTGTATAACTAAATAAATAAAAAAATGATAGAAGAAATAACATACATTAGTGAATTTAATGTAAACGAAAACGGAACAATTTCAATTCGTAAAACTACCGATATTGTTAAAGATGAAGTAGTAATTGCTTCAAGCTATTGGAGATGTGTATTAGAAGTAAATGACCCTACTGCTGATGAGGTTTTAGGTGTTGATACTTACTTTAGAAATCTTGCTCAATTTGCTTGGGATTCTTTGTAAAAATACTAACTTTGAAAATGACAAACGAACAAATATTTGGAATATTAGGTCAAGGACTTGATATTGCTACACAAAAAGGAGTATTTAATTTAGGTGATGCAAAATTAGTAGCTGATGCTTTATTAGAACTTAAAAAAGTTTTAGACATTCAAGAGCCAGAAGTAGTTCAAGAATAAGTAGTATAATACTATATTAAAGAGTGTCTTGGCTAAAAGTTGAGGCACTTTTTTTTTATTTTTGTAATAGAAACATTGAATATGAAAAAAATTACAGATTGGTTAAATGGTCTTTTAAAAGATGAGAAAGGTACTCCTTCTTCTAAGAGGTTTGTAGGGATTTTTTGTGCTTTAACCTTGTGTATAACTATGTACTCTAATTCTTTCACAGAAGCCCATTTTGTGCCTTCTAAGGAGCTTGTAGATGCAGTTGCACTATTAGCCTTCGGATGCTTAGGATTGGCTTCAGTAGATAAGATTTGGGGTAAAAAGGAGGATAAAGAATAATGGCTGTTAAGAAAACTGAAGTTACCCCTTCGGCAATGCCAATATCTTTTGAGCAGTTTAGTAAAGACCCAGTTAAAGGGTTGTTATTTATTGTTATTGTGGCTATTGGTTATTTGTATATTGATGGTAAAGTAAACTATACTAACCAAATTAAGAGCTGTAATGAAGAAGTGGTAATGTTGAATCTGAAGATTGATAAATTGACAGAGCATATTAGAAAAAGTGATTCTACATTAGGTTATATGATTTCAAAGGTTGAAATGTTACAAATATTAAAATGAAAATAGGTATTATACTTGTCCTTTTGATGACTGCTGTTTTGGCACAACCGCCAAAGATGATTGACCCCAAAAGTGAGGAGTTAGAAGTGCTTATGCAAAAATCTAAAGATAGATTAAAGAAAATTAATATTTTAACTAAGCAAATTGATAAATTATCTTCTACTAAAGTATGTGCTATGAAAGATAACATAGTAGCTTTAGAGGAGGAAAAAATACAACTAAAAAATGAATTACAAGAAACTAAAGCAGTTGTTGAGTTTAATTCTGCTGATAAATCTACCCCTTTTAGCATTGAGCCAATATCCGACACAACGAATTGAGGGTAAAGATACGGTAGTCGTAATGACTAAGAAACAAGCTGAAAACATCAATGTGGTATTTAAGAATACTAAAAATCAAATTGATAAGCTAAAAATAGAGATAGATTCAATCACTAAGATTAAACCTACAAAAGATACCATTAATAGAACATCTATTCTAATACCTAATGGTAATTATCTTCTTTATAACTACAACGAACAACAAAATAGATACGAATTAGACCCTAAGTCTATGGAATTAGCTAAGGAGTATAAAGAGCCTAATAGTTTGTTTATAGGTCTTGGATTCATTACATTTTTATACTTACTATTATGGTAGATTTAACCAAGCTAAAAGGGCATATACCAGATTCGGTAATTGCACAAATTCCTTTTATTCAAAGTAATTACAAAGTAGATACATCTTTAAGACTTGCTCACTTCTTAGCTCAATGTGGCCACGAATCTGCTAACTTTAAAGCTACAAGAGAAAATCTAAACTATTCTGCTGAAGGACTAAATAAGATATTCAAAAAATACTTTCCTACTTTAGAATCAGCTAAACTTTATGCAAGGATGCCAGAGAAGATAGCTTCTAAGGTTTATGCTAATAGAATGGGCAATGGAGATGAATCTTCAAAGGATGGCTTTAAATACGCTGGTAAAGGCTACATTCAGCTTACTGGAAAGGCTAACTATATGGAGTTTGATAAAACCGTTCCAGAGGATATAACTAACAACCCAGAGCTTGTAGCAATTAAATATCCTTTAGCTTCTGCTGCTTGGTTTTGGTCTAAGAATGGACTTAATTTAATAGCTGATAAAGGTGCTACTGACTTAGTAGTTACTTCAGTTACCAAAAGAGTTAATGGTGGTACAATAGGTCTTGCTGATAGGATTAAACACTTTAAAGAGTTCTACGCATTATTAAGTTAATTTGTATTTTATAAAATAATCTTTAACTTGCACAAAATTAAGGGATTATGCGTTACAAATCTAACGACCTAATTGTATGGAATGGAATTATCACATATTACTCCATTATCAAGCCCCTATTGAGTTCAAGCGATTCAATAGACTTTGCACAGCACGAAGATATTTTACTTTATAATTCATTTGTATGAACCTAAATAGACCAAGATTAAGCCCTAATGAGTTTAATTTAAGGCAAGAAAAAAAGCTATGGGATAAAAAACTTTATTCTGTAATGATATTCTCGGATGTTCACGGATGGTTAGCTGACCTAAGAACATTAAAATGTATCAACAACATCCTAAAGGACAACAAATTTGATGAAGTATGTATCAACGGAGATTTGGTAGATATGCCATTTTTGTCTAAACATACCCAAAAACTCTATATGGATGGTATTTTAAACGGCTATACCGAGATAGGCGAGATAGATTACACAGTAGAACAAGTCTTAAAACCATTAAGATTAAGCACCGATGCAGAGATAAGAATAAGAATCGGAAACCATGACGAAAGGATTACAAAACCTAACTTATTGGGAGATAAGCAGTTAAAAAACTTAGCTATCCTTTATAATAACTTCCAGACAACTAAGCTTGAGGAGATGCTTCAATTAGAGGCTTTAGGAATGAATTATGACCCTTCTGATGTATTTACCTACTTTGATATATTTGATGTAACACATGGGCTTAAATTGGCTAAAAACGCAGCAGAACAGAACATAAAGGATTATATGTCATCTGGCTCTACTGGCCACACCCATAGATTGAACTCTAAATACCTTACAAATAGGAAAGCTCCTTATGTTTGGTTGGAATCTGGATGTACCAGATTAATTAGTCAAGTGGAGTATTTGCCTACTGGAGTGGTGGCAGATTGGCAGAACGGCTTTGTAACGGTACATTTTTGGGTAGATGGCGATAAAGTGCGTTTTTTCGCATCTCCGCACATTATTATTGATGGAAGATGTTACTATAACGGAGTGGTTTACGACTTCAATAAATCTTAAAATCTTCGTATTTTTATGTTATGGCTGATAACATAGAAAACATAGATGATATTGAGGATGTAACCGATGACCAAACTCTGGCTGAAATAGATTTATTTTGGGGGATGTTTAAAGATTCAGAGGAAATGTCTTTTACTTTTTTTAATTCACAATTTAAAGTAGATTTGCAAATGCAGTTAATGCGAATGGTTAAAACACGATTGAATTTTTTAGACTATGACGAGGAGAATTAAATTAATTGAAAGACTACAAGAACTATATTCAGAAATAGAATTAATCAAAAGAGAAATAATAAAAGAAACTAACTTAGAAAAACTAAAAGAAAAACAGAATGAAAAGTATCGAAGAAATTAACCACCTTGAGAATTGTGAATGTGATTCTCCTTGTCCTAATTGCACAGAAAAACACAAACTCTATCCAGAAGAAACAATCAAATTACAAACTAAAGACCTAACTGGCGAACAGATAGCTGATGCAGTATTGAAGCCAGATTATTACAAAGGAAAAATTAAAGGTGTTGAATTAGATGTTTATGATATATCTGAAGCATATAATTTAAACATATATAAATTTAATGCACTTAAATATATTTTAAGAGCTGGTAAAAAAGATTCTTTAGTGCAAGACTTAAAAAAAGCTATTAGGTGTTTAGAAAGAAATATTGAAAAAGAATCTTGTAATTTAAACATAAAATGATACCTTTGTCGCCCTATGACAGAAGAACAAGAGTTAATATCGTTAAAGAAAGAGATTGAACAATTAAAACAAATCCTAAAAAATAGGGAAAAAAGATATGAAGAAATTTATAATGTATTTATTACTAATGGTAGTAATTTTACTACTTTACTCTTGCAAGACCAAGACTATTGTTAAGGTTGAAAAAGAAGTAATTACCGAGGTTAAAGAGGTAATTAATACAGTTTATACCGATACTGGTAAGATTATTACTAAGACTGAGTATATCTACGAGGTTAAGTATGATACTATCAATAAAACCTATTATTCTGTAATTACTAAGGTACTTGAGAATAAGAACGAAAATAAGGCGATTTCAGCCAATAAGAAGGAAGATAGGGTAGTTGTACAAAAAGCAAAAGAAAGTTCAAAGGAGGTCATTAAAAAGGCTTCATTTAGCGATATGGTATCTAATTGGATTATAGCCCTTGTTTTAGGGTTTGTTGGATATTTATTAATAAGAAAGTATATATTATAAAAAAAGTTTATACCTTTGTGATGTTTTAAGTTTTTAAGGTAAATAGTTTGGTTTAGGGAAGCTCCACTTAGTGTGGGGCTTTTTTTGTATATTTGAATAAAAAAGTTATGCCACTAAGAAAAGCAAAAGGAACATCGAAAAAGGCTGTACAATCAGCTATATCCTATAACATTAAAGATTTAATGAAGGATAATAAGAAATCTGGTAAAGCAAGAGGTGCAATGGGCAAAACAAGGCCTATGAACCAAATTTTAGCTATTGCCATATCTAAAGCAAAAGGAAAATAAAAAAAAGTTTGTAGTTATTAAAAACATTATTACCTTTGCAGTATCAAAGAGTATTTGTTCCGACAAATAGATACCCTTTCGATAGGGAAGCGAGAAAAGAAATAAATTGGAGTTAAGGTGTCGGCTTTAACTCCTTTTTTTTTAGCTTCAAGCATAATCTGACTGACTTTAATAAGTGGACAAAGAGAGGCGAAAGCCATCTGTACTACCAGTATGTAGGTCAAACTTTTAAATCTTGTGATTGGGCTGTAAAACACCTTCCCAGCAAGAGCCAAGCTATTACCGATTCTTATTTGAGGAGCTAATAATTTAGTAAGTTTAAGTGTTTATATTCTCTTAGGGAGGGGAGGGTATAAACACCTTTTTCTTACCACTAAAACCTTAAACTTTTCTCGGAGCTAATAATTATCAAGAATCATTCTAAATTGCAAATAAATTATTATTATTAATAAATCATCACTAACATTGTAAAAAAAAACTAACTATGGAAGATTTAAAAGAACACCAGTATTGGATTGACAAACAAGAAGATTTAGCAAGTGATTGCGAGAATAATGATATTGAAGAATGCGAAGATTAACTTTATTAGAGTTATGCCTTATTTATGCTTTAAATATAGCTTTGATTATATTTGTAATTAAGATGATAATTAACGGATTTCTTTATGTATCAAGGTTTTATAATTTAGAATCATTCTAAATTGCAAATAGTTCTTGACAGATGTTAAAATAAACCACACCTTTGTCCTACCAAAACAAAACGAAAATGATAAAACTTAAAAACCCACAAATTTTAGATGTTCATGTGAACAACTACAATTTCCAAGAGGAGTATCTTGTATCTTATACAGATGGAGATATTATCTATCACGAAACACTTATGGTTGCCGACCTTATTAAATGGGTATGTAACAATCACATTGTAGGCTATGGTGGAATGGTAGCATTAGAAATTAAATCTTCTAATCCAAACCAGAAAGAACCTATTATTGTTAGAGAGCCTTTGCAAACTTTTATTGAAGCTAATTACAAAGGGATTATTCAAAATCTATTAACTCAACCAAGTTTATGATTATTAGACAAATCTTTAGAAACCACTTAGATGAGCAAGGCTTACCTAAAGTGCAAGAGGTTTTAGTTCAATCAAGTGTTGGAGTTCCCCCAGAAAAAGCTGGAATACAATTACACCAATGGGCATTATCAATTAGATGTCAATTAAATTTAGTTCACAAGAAACTATACAAATTAGAAAAAGAAACAAATTATTTATTATTTAACCCAAAAACAAAATGAAAGAACTTATCTTAATTCAAAACGAATTAAAAGCACCCAAAAATCATTTCAATAAGTTTGGAAATTATAACCATAGAGTTGCAGAAGATATTTTAGAGGCTTTAAAACCTATCTGTTTAAAGTATGGTTGTTTATTAACCAATAACGATGAAGTAAAAGAGTTAAATGGAACTTTATTTATTGAATCAACTTGCACTATTAAGCATAAAGATTGGGAAACACCTATAAGTGCAAGAGGTAATGCTGGTATTGATTTAAATCGTAAGGGTATGGATTTAAGCCAGTCTTTTGGAGCATCAAGTAGCTACGCTTTAAAAAGAGCATTAGGCAATTTATTCCTTATAGATGATACAAAAGATAGTGATGCTACTAACACTCACGATAAAGAAACTACTCAAGTTGTTGTAGAGAAGAAGAAGCCAGTATTACTTTTAAATACAGAAAACTTTGGTAATTGTCGCAAAGCATACTTAAAAGATAAGTCTAACTTAGCAAAGATTTGCGAGAAGTATGAAGTAAGTAATGAAGTTCACTTTGCCTTAACTCAAGAATAATGAATAAGTTTAAGATTAGACCAAGTTCAATGGGCAAGATAATGGGTAAGCTTGACAAAAATGGAGAGCTACCTAAAACTTGCACCACATACCTAAAAGAGTGGTATGCTGATAGCTACGAAGAAATCAGTTCTAAGTATATGACCAAGGGCATATTAATGGAAGATAAAGCTATTGATTTTATGGCCGAGCAATTAGGTTATGGTTTAGCAGAAAAGAATATTAACATTTACTCGAATGAGTGGTGTGTTGGTACTCCAGATGTTATCCAAGATAATACGGTTATAGACATCAAGTGTTCTTGGAGCAAGAAAACATTGCACGATGCAATAGAGCTTAACAAAGACTACGAATTTCAGCTCCGTGCATACATGTGGGTTTTAGATGGTGGGGTAGATACAGCTATTTTATTCTATGCTTTAATGAATACTCCAGCAGAAGCAAACTACGGAGTAGAGGTAAGCTATGAACATTTAGCAACTAATGAAAGATGGTTAGCATTTGGCTTCGCAAGGGATTTAGACATCGAAGCTCAAATGAAAGAGAGAGTTGAGTTATGCAGAGAATGGTTAGAGGAGTTTGATAGTGAAGTAAAAAAAAAATTAGGTAAAATAAATAAATAACAAAGTGGAGAACAAGAAAAACTATGTAGGAAGTGGTAAGACCAAGAGCCTACAATTCGGAGAAGTACAAGAGTTAAGTTTAAACATTGAGCAACTTAACAAATTACCAAGGAGTGCAAAAGGTTACATTCGTGTAACAGTTTCAAAAAGGAGAGAGCCAGACCAATTTGGTAATGACTTAGCAGTAGTTGAAAACACTTATGTGCCTAAAACTAAGGCAACGGATGCTAACGAGGACTCGCTCCCGTTCTAAAACATTAAAGGAAATGCTCTACCAATCGTTCTTTTCGCATAAGGTCAGTTTTTTTATATAACAAAAAGTAGAAGGGGTTTTACTTGACCTAATATAAGTTGTGGTAGGCTTATATTTTAAACTATTTATCTTAAAACAATGAAACAGAAAACACAATTAGAACTCGTTAGAGAGCATTTAGAGGCTCATAAATCAATTACAAGCTGGGAAGCTATACAAACATATCACATTACAAGGTTAGCTCACTATATCCTTTGTTTAAGGAAAGATGGATTAACCATCCAGAGTGAGCAAGTTAAAAGTGAGGGCAAATGGTGGGTTAAATATAACTTATGCTAAGTATAGAAAGATTGTTTCTGGATTTAGGCTTAGAGCTTGATAAGGATAAATTGGAGCAAGTAGAGAAAAAGTATATTGTTGTTCCAAAGGGTGTAAGGGTTAATAGGAAAGATGTTATTATTGATGTCTTTAATAAGATAGCTTTGTTACATGGACTATTACCAGAAGAAATATTTGGGAAAAGAAGATTTGCAAAGTTTGTTAAGCCTAAACAAGAAGCCATTTATGTATTAACAGAACTTGGTTATGGAGTAGTAGAAATCTCAAGAGTATTAAAGTGCGACCACGCAACGGTTATATATCACAGAGAAACTATACAAGGCTATACAGAGATTGATTCTTATTACAAGAATAAGCTTGAAAAGAAATACAAAGATTTATTAAGAGGAGAAACTGTTTTACCAATAGAAACTTTATTAACTGCAATATGATGATAGATAAAAGAGATGAGCTTATAGAAAAGCAAAAAGAAATCATTGAGAAATTGGAAAAGGTATTATCTATACAAGATGAAAAAGAAAAACTTATGCAAGGAGTAATAGATAATCTAAAAGAGCAAATAAGTTTAATCCATCGTTATAATAATATTATATGAGAAAGGAAGAAAGAGTACAAGCCATAGCATTAAATATATGCTATGAGTACAATCTAAGCATAGAAGTGATAGAATTATTCTTACAACTGGTAACGATGCCTAAATGGGTAAGTAAGCCAGAAACAGCAATAAGACTATCAATTAAGAAACTTGCAGAGTTTCAACCAGCATATCAAAAAGTATTAATTGAAAGTGCAATCTCTGGGAATTATCAAGGTTTAATATTCTCGGATTCAAAACAAAAAGAAATAACTTACTTAAAATCAATTAACAATGAGCCAGTTAGTAAAATATCAAGACTCCAAAGAATTATCGGTAGCGAAGATAATAGAATGCAATTCACTACCAATAGCCTTATTGAAGAAGGAGGATGCTAAAAGCCTTCAAATAAACTTATCAGCTTTTATGATTGAGTTTAGTTCTATTTACAAGATAGATGATTCAAAGAACCTAACTGATGAGGAAATTAAGACTTGTGTAAACATTCTATTAACAGACTATTATTGGTTAAAGTATGAAGATTTTGCAATGTTTCTAAAGAATGCAAGAATGGGTAAGTATGGTAAGATATATGGCAGTTTTGATACACCTACATTCTTTCAAATGTTAGGCCAGTATTGTGATGAAAGAGTAGAGGTAAGCAAAGAGATTAATAGAGTAGCAATGGAGAAGGAATCAAGAAGCCCTATAAGCCCAGAAACTCAAGCTTTAATTGATGACTTTAAGAAGCAGTTGCAAGAGAAGAAGGTTAAGAGAATGAACTTTAGTGATGAGATACCAGAGATGCGAGAGCAACAAAAGCAAATGAATAAGTACATAGCAGAGTTTAAAAAGAAAGTTGGCCATTGTTCTGGCTTCTTAGAGATAAACGGCAAGATGCTTGGGATTAACGAATACTTAGAATTTAGATACAATGAAGAAAAAGAGCTGTAATAGATGTTTAAAGGAAAAGCCAATCTATGCAAAAGGGTTGTGTAAAACTTGCGACATCATAGAGAATCCACAAAAGTATCTTATAGGCAAGAAGCCTAACAAAGAAAAGAAAGAAAGTAAGGAAACAATAACATCCTTAAAAAAGAAGCTTGACACAGTTTTTAGTATTTACTCAAGAAACTTTTATTCTGATTCCTCTGGTAATACAGAATGTTATACTTGTGGCAAAAAAGGTACAGTTAAAACAATGCAATGTGGGCATTTTCATAGTAGAAGCCATTTATCTGTTCGCTGGGATTTAGATAATGTGAGAAATCAATGTGCTGGATGCAATGTTTTTAAGCACGGAAACTACATAGTTTATACAATGAAGCTTTACAATGAAATAGGGCCATTTGAATTTATGGCTTTAGAGCAAAAAAAGAACAAAGAGTTTAAAGTTACCAAAGAATGGTTATTAGAGAAGATTGAAGAATTTAGTAAATAACAAAATGAAAAAACAAACAGAAATGTCAGTAATTAAAGGATTAGCAGTTAGTAATAGAGCACCAAAAATTGGTGTAACTAAAGGATTAGGAGTTAGTAATGGAGCACCAAAAATTGGTGTAACTAAAGGATTAGGAGTTAGTAATGGAGCACCAACATCAGCTACAACAAACAAAATGAAACGTATTTTAAGAATTTTAGTAGGTATTACATTAGGTATAATCCCAATGTTATTAGCAACGTGGATATGGTTATTTGACAGCAATAATGAAACTTGGAGTGAAAGTGTCGGTAAATATACTTGGTATTTAGTTAGTGGAGATTGGGATGAATTACCTGAATAAAAAAACAAAATGAAAAAAGTATCAGTAAATGGTAAAATAGGATTCACAACATCCGTAATACCACACAGAAGTGGTAAATATCCAATATGGTTTGAAAAGTCAGACGGGGTAGTATTTGTGCATAGCAATAAAGTTAAATTCTTATAAGTGGACAAAATGGAAAAACAAACAGCAGTTGAGTTTTTAATTGAAAGTGTAATGTCAAGAGGATTATACACTACGGAAATGCTTGAAGAATTCCAACAAGCCAAAGAAATGGAGAAGCAACAAATCATCAATTGCTATAATCAATCGTGGCATTTTAGAGATAAGCCATACGAAACAGCAGAAAAATTCTACAACGAAACATTTGGAAAATAATTTCTAATTTTAGCCTTATGGTGGAAAAAATAACCCTTAAAAGGGATAATTATATGTGTTTTTGTGCTTTATATGACCAGTTATTTGTCACGAATATTGCTATAATTGTGACAGAAAGTGCATGAAACGTTACTAAAAATTCATACAAAATGAACATAGAATATAACTGCTATAAAGAAAAAGGAAAGCTAATAGTAAAGAATAGAGATTTACTAAATGCAGAGATTGATACCTTACAAGAGGGGATTGATTATGTTTTATCCATCAAGAAGAAGAAAAAGATGCGTTCTAACGGACAAAATAGATATTACTGGGCAATTGTAGTACCTAATGTATTACTTGGCCTTAGAGATGCTGGATTTAATGAAATTCGCACAAAAGATGATGCTCACGATATTATCAAAGTTAAGTTCTTAAAGTATGACATCCAGAACATAATTGGAGAGCATATAGAGAGCTTTAAGAGTACAAGTGAGCTAAGCACCCAAGAGTTTACAGATTTCATAGCAGAGGTACAAATATGGGGAGCAGAGTTCCTTAATATATCTATACCAAGCCCTAACGATGATTTAGAAATAGAATTTATTTAAAACAAACATTATGAAAGCAAAATTTGTTCAAACAATTTATCATTACAAAAACCATCAAATCATTATTGAACCATTCTGTAAAACTCTTTGTGGGTGGGCAGTAGAGTTTGAATATGTACATTTATTTAAATGCCATACAGAACTTTGTATGATAGATGATGAATATTTAATGAATAAGGGGATTAACCCAAATAGAGAAATTTCTTATTTTACAATAGATGAAACTGAAGAATCAGAAATATATTGTTTTGATGTAGATATGAATAAACCAAAATCAATATTAAAGTATTTAATGAACTGTATAGATGAATGGGATGATTAACTTCTACGAGGTAATAATAAGAGTAAATGGCTTTATAACCAGCACCAGAATAATAGCTAAAGAAAACCCTACAATACTCGAATACGAAAAGAGGGTAAAGGATTCTTATTATGGAGGCAGAAAAAACTGGAGATTGAAGGATAAGTTTGACATTAAAGAATTTATAGTCATTAAACAAAAATTAGGTTTATGATTAAGTTAGAAATAACTCCAAAGGAACTACAAAGAGCCAAAGAAATGTATCAGTTTAATGCTCTTAAAAACTCCGTTACAGAAGGCAATTCTAATATCTATGGGGCAATAGGAGAAGTAATGGTTTTTGATTACTTTAAAGATACATTTGATGTAAAGCTTGAAAATACATTTGATTATGATTTACTAATCAACGGCAAAAGAATAGAGATAAAGACTAAAAAAGCTTCCAATCTACCAATAAGTGAAGATTATAATGTAAACATATTTGCTACAAGTATGAAGCAGATGTGCGACTATTACTTCTTTACCATAGTAACAGATGATTTCAAACTATGTTATTTACTTGGTTATTTAAGGAGGTTTGATTTCTATAAAATTGCTACCTTTGCAAAGAAAGGACAACCAGATGGCCCTAACTTTAATTTTAGAGCAGATAGTTACTCCGTAAAAATAAAAGACTTAATAAAATTCCAATGATGACAATTATATTTTTAATACTCGCAGCGATTTGCAATGCAGTTATGGATGTGCTAAGCACAAGGTACTATGTTTCTATATTTGGAAACCTTAAGAATAGACAGTTTTGGGACTGGAATATCAGTTGGAGAAACAAATGGTCTTGGGGCGAAAAAGCCAATGGAGAAAAGTTCTTTCTATCAAGCTCTATGCTATCATTTATGACCGATGGATGGCATTTAGCTAAGGCTTTGATGATAGTATTCATTTCATCAGCGATAGTCTGTTACAAGCCTTTATTTGGCTTATTAGACCTAATCTTATTTAATTGTATCTGGGGGATAACCTTTGAGTTGTTTTATAGTAAGCTATTGATTAAAAAAATAGAGTAAAAATTGCTATATTTGGGTATGGCAAAAGCAGTATCAAAAGCAATTAAAGTAAACTTCGGTAAAAGAAAAGGTGGCAAGGCATCTAAGGCGAAGAACAAACAAAAAAAGAAATATAACAAACAAGGCAGATAATTAAAAATTTCTGTCCCATATTCAAAAAACTCTGTGGTTTATCTAAAAAACTACGGAGTATAAAAATATCCAAAAAACCTCGTACCCAATTTTGATTAAAAAAACGGGGAGGGCCTATTTTAACCCTAAATTCGATTGCTAAATTCTTTAGCACGATTACTAAAACTTTTAGCAAATGTACTCAAATTAGTACACTTGACCTAAATTTAGGACATTGCTAATATTTTTAGCAAAATTACTCAAACTTTTAGCATTCAATTAAAATTACTAAAACTTTTAGCATTTTATTTTATTGGCCATAACCAGAAAATAAATTAATGCAGTTTTTTAGTATTTAATAGTTTAAATTTTGGCTTAAATTGCCTTTTTTGGCTTTATTTTAGCTTTCAATTATTCGGCAAAGGTAGTATTAAAATTGATATAAAAGAATAGATTTAAAACTATTTGCTATTTAGAATAATTCTAAATTAACATTTTTTTAAAATGGTATCTATATAAAGCCTATTATTGCAATACCGAATTAAACCCCTCGGCCCAAAACAATGAACAATTTAACCGAATTACAAGCAATTAATTTAGCTAAACAAACATTATCTAACCCAAATTATTCTGATTTTACAATGTCTTTAATGACTGTAAATGATTCTGAAGATTTTATTTGGGGTTATTTATTTGACTTAAATTTGCAATATTTAAAGCCTATTAACTACATTAACAATAACGGTTTTAATTGTGTTGTATTAATTTACCAAAATAACTAATTAAACCAAATATAAAACCCTTTAAAACCCTACAAAATGAACAAATTTAAAACACACCCACAAAACAAGTATTCGCAAAAAGAAGTAGAACAAATTGAACAAGTAAACGAAATACTAAAAGACTTCGCCGCTTTTATTGTTTTAATGCTTACAACCGTTTTGGGCCTTATGTTTCTTTGTACAATTAACTAAATTAATTTAAACCCTTTAAAACCCCTTAAAAATGAAAAAAGTATTAAACGCCGACAATGTAGCCCATACATGGGCGAACCAGCAACAAAATGAAGCAAGAACCCCGAACAATAGTTTTTATTTTTATAATGATACTATTTATTCCTACGGTTCGCATTTTCCAATTGCTAAGCATATAACAAACAGCAAAGGCGAAACAGCAATTTTGTTTACTACTCGTAGCTATTCCAATACAACGAGTAAACATATAGCCGTTGTAAAACGCTCTATTCCTAATATAGAAAATATAATTTACTGCAATAACCCCGAAAATTCGGCAAATGAAAATATTCTATATTGGAATAGAAAAATAGACTGCATTTATACAAGCTTAGCAAAGGCAAAAAAACCAGAAAAATATCTTTTAGAGCTTAGCCGACTAAAAGACTTAATTGAAATATACTGTTCTTTTATGCTTGTGGAAATACCCGAAACAATAAAGCTAAAATTGGAAATAACCAGCAAAGCCGAAATAATAGAAATAGTCGAAAAAGAAAAAGCAATTAAAGCCGAACAAGAGGCAAAGAAAGCAAAAGAGCAAGAGCAAGAAACAAAGAAACAGCTAAAGAAATTTAGGGCCTTTGAACGCTTTAATCTTTATAGCAAATATTCTTATTTACGCTATAATACATTAACTGAAAGAATAGAGACCAGCCAACGAATAGAAATACCCGTAAAATTGGCCCTTTTGTTTTATAAAGCAATTAAAACAGCATTAAACACTAAGGAATTAAACACCGAAATGTTAGATAATCTTAAAATCTTAGATTATAAAGTAAAGAACCTCCAAAAGGACTTCATCGAAATAGGGTGTCACAAGATAGAAATAAAAGAAATTAATAAAATTGCTAAAAGCCTTAATTTCTAAGATATGAACCAGAAACAAAATAAAATAAGAAAAACACTTTTCCACTATCTTAATAGCTCGATATATTTTACAATAGATATACTTAGCCCTTATAAAACGGACAAAGGCGAAAAAGCATATTTTATCAATGATAGCTTTACAGCTTATGAATTAGAAAAAGAGCTTTTGAAAGCTATAAAAGGCGAACACCCTAATATTGAAGCAATAACAGTAAAACAATTTTAAACCCCTTAACCCCTAAAAAATATGGAATTATTAGTAACACCAGTTTATGAGCTTAACGAACTAAGCTATACAGCACAAGAAACAGCCTTTAATGAATTTTTAAACTCTTTTCAATACGATTATGAAGTAGAGGAAATTAGAGAAACATTAAACGCCTTTTGTAATATATTTGACGTTAATTGGAAAAACTTTGATTTTACCCACTATTGCAGCGTTGATTATGTTATAAATTTAGATGAAAATATATTAAACTTAAAAGGGAAACGCCTTATATCTTATATATGGAATAACTACTATAGCGACCTATTTAAAGGTAAATATTTAAAATCTAATAGCTTTGAAGCAATACCAGCTATTAAACACAAATACCAGCATTTTAAACAAAGCAAAAGAAACGAAAAAGTTTTTTATTGGTGCACCTATCGAAGCAATATAAACTTAGAAAATGAAGCAGTATTAACGGGCAATTATTTAGATATGAATATATTAGAACCTATTTATCAAATATTAAAGGAATACGACGCAAATACAACATTTGAGGAACTTATGGATAACTGTTTAAATAGCTTCATTAAACAATGCAATAAAGATTATGAATATTTTTATTCCTTTGATAACTTCGTTGAAATTAGCGGAATGAATGAATATAGATACAACGAACAAGGTAAACTAATTTAACCCTATAAAACCCTACAAAATGAAAATTAAAACAATAGACATACAAGCCAATGAATATTGGGACAAAGTAAACGGAAACAGCTATTTTAATGCTGATATAAGTATAAATTTCGGGATGAATAACCAAACCCAAATACACATACCTTTAGAATATGGGAGCGACTACCAAACAGCTATAAGAAACATACTAAACGAATTAAAGTATATCAATACAGCCGAACCTCTTTGGTGGTATTGTAGAGAAAACAATATTATACTACGAACCAGCCTAAAAGAAGGCTGTAAGTATAGGGAGCTTATAAGACAAGACAAGGAAGCAATACACTACTACAACAGTAAATAAAACAAACTAAGCTAAGAGCCTTGTATTAAGTTACAAGGCTTTTTTTTTACTTACTTATTAACTACCTTTGTACGATAATTAAACGAATTTAAACGAATTATAAAAGCAATATGTCCAAATTTCAGAAAGGAAACAATGCAAACCCGAAAGGTAGACCGATAGGGGCAATAGGTAAACTAAATAAAACGGTAAAAGAAACCGTATTAAACACATTTAACAAGCTACAAGAGGATAAAAGCCACAACCTCGAAGCATTTGCCCGTAAACATCCAAGGGAATTTTATCTAATTGCCTCGAAATTGATACCCACTGAAATGATAGGTAGCACCGAAACAATTATAAAGGTAACCATACCAGAGGAAAGGCAATTGGATGAACAAAACACCATAAGAATTTAGCTAAATATATTAGTATTTAAAACTTTGCCCTAAATTTAGGGCATTTTTTTTGGCCAATGCAAAGAAAAAAAACCTTTACGCCCTCGACAAAACAAGATAAAAAAACTATTATAAGCCTATATTGCAGTAAAAAACACCAAAAAAGCTAAAAAAACAGTAAAAAAATCCTGTTCAGAAATGCGGACACACGAGTTACAGAATACCCCCCAAAATGAGTTTTCCCCAAATTCCCTTTTTCATCTCCCTCAAATTTTTTTTTCTGCCCAAATTGGTTTGTTTAAGACCTTCTGTAATCATTTAGCACCTTGAGTGGTATAAGCACCTAACTTTTAGTTAAAGTGTCTTATATCGCTTTATTTTAAGTCAAATAAGATTAAGGGCTACTTGAAATTTTTTTTTCTGTGAAAAAGGTCGTTCTGAAATTTTTTTTTCTCCTAAAATTGGGTTTTGTCTTATAGGTGGAAATAGCATAAGGCAATAATGATAAGTGTTGTATGGATATAAATGTCCAGTCTTTTAACGAATAAACTGGACAAATAGGGTGTACCCCCTAAATGCCCCATCATGATTTGTACGGTTTTGTGTACATACATAAAAGCATACTTTGTAGCTCAAAAGTGAGCCTTATTGATACGCATTTATCCAAATAATGAGCTTCAAGTGCATGAAACTTTACTAAAACTTCATTCAATAATTCCCAAATTGGGAACTTTAGTAAATTTAGTAAAACTTTAGTAAAAGTTTAGTAGGGTTTTAGTAGGGTTGCTTACGGGTTTTGTAAGGGTTTAGTATTACTAACGCAAAAGGTTAGTAAGGATATAGGATGACCGAATTGACACTTAATATATAAAGTCAAAAAGGACACTCTTAAATGTTGGGGACTTCTTGGGGAATGTTAGGTACTTTTCCCCTCTATACGATTTAGGATTATTTTGGATGTCCAAAATCTTCCAAAATTTTTCTCTTTTAGTTGTTTGTTATAGTAATTTGTAGTAATATTGCATTATGGCAGAATTAAGCGTTGAATTTCCCAGAGTTAGCCAGATGGTTAATAAGAAGTTTGAGGACATTTGGTATAACGAGGATAGATACTTGTTACTTTATGGTTCAAGGGGTTCATCCAAGTCTAACTTTGCTGCTAAGAAAAAAGTATTTCAATGTTTGACCTTCCCTTACTTTAGGGATATTATGATTCGTGAGAGTTATAACACGATTAAGGATAGTCAGTTCCAAACCATTAAGGATATTATCTACGAATGGGGATTAGAAAGCCTTTTCCACTTTAAAGAGAACCCTTTAGAAATTCATTGTAAGAATGGTAATATCTTTTATGCTCGTGGTTGCGATGATGTAGATAAAATCAAGTCTATCAAAGACCCTTCTGGTGCTTGGTACGAAGAAGCAAACAATATCTCTCAAGAGGACTTCTTAACCATCACTACTTCTATTAGAACATCTAAAGCTCCGTATCTTCAAGAGGTAATGACACTTAACCCAGAGTGCAAAGGAGATTATCACGACTTTTGGGTTTATAAGATGTTTTTTGACCCTTTAGAAGGCAAAATGGAAGGCAGAGGAAGTTTAGACATACAATTAAGCGAGTTTGAAACATTAAGGACACCTTATACGGTTCATCACTCTACTTATAAAGATAATCGCCATGTAGGTAAAGCATTTATGGCTCAATTAGAGCAATTAGCAAATATTGACCCTTATTATTATCAAGTTTATGCTTTAGGGCAATGGGGAGAGAAGAAAGCTCAAAATCCTTTCTTTAGTGCTTACGATAAAAACAAGCATACTAACGATGAGCCTAAATACGATTATAGAAAACCACTTTACATATCTATTGACTTTAACTTAAATCCTTTCTCGGTTTCTTTCTATCATCTTTGGAGAGATAGCTTTGGAGAACACTTACATTGCTTTGATGAGATGGAGATTTATGGTGGTTCAATACCAGAACTTGCCGATAGAATCAATCAAAAGTACGGTAGAAGCTTACCGATGTGTAAAATAACTGGGGATGCTATGGGTAACAGAGGGGATATATCTCAAAGAGATAATGCTTCGCTTTACTTACAGCTTGTCAGACTTTTGAAAGGAGTTAGAGTTACCCAACTTTATACACCAGCTAATCCTACTCACGAAAACAGTAGAGCAGATTGTAATTACTTTCTTTATCACTTTGATGACTTTAAGGTTAGTACGGTAAGTTGTAAGGGTATGATTCGAGATTTAGCTAATATGCAAGTTGATTCATTTAACTCAATTATTAAGAAGAATCGTAAGGATGTGAACCAAAGAGCCGATTTTGGGGATAACTTTAGATATATGGTAAATACCTTTATGTTTGACTGGATTAAAAGACATTCAAAAGGAAGTAGTAGGATATATAAAAAATAATTATCTTTGTAGTATGGAATGTATAAATTGCACAAGAACAAAACCAGTATTAAGCTGTGTAACTAATTTAAGAATTGGTACTTTAGCTAACTCAACTGCGTATTATGTTTATTTTAGAAATAGCTCAAGTGGTAAATTCAATAGATTAAGTTCAACTACAAATGGTAGTGGCTTATTAACGGCTGTACTTGATTTTGACCCATTAGCTAACTCTCAGTACGAAGTATGGGTAACTTTACAAACTGCCGAAGATATAGAAGCTAAAGAAGCCATTAATATTGGTACTATTGAAGCTACTTGTCTTTTTATGCAATTCCAAAGAGTTTACAATAGTGCAAACACTTCAATAACTGCAACTAATCAAACATTAGCCTTAGCATAATGATTTACATATCTGTGATTATATCACTTGTAACTTGCTCAATAGCGATTATGAGTGATTACAAAGTAGGAGAGACTAAAAGGTTTCAGATGCTCTTATATTGGCTTAAAAAGCCTATCATTGACTTTAGAGAACGAATAGAACACATCTCTACTTTAAAGAAAAGAGATGCAAGAGAATATTATTCAAATGCTATCAATTCTTTACAAGATAACGATGTAAGAAACTCTAAAGTAAAATATTATATGGACTTACAAGATAAAAAGCTTGAAGAAATTGAATCTTGGAAAGAGCGTAAGCTTAATTATGAGTTTTACCTTAAACCAATCATTCTTTGTGTTTATTGTATGCCTTCTTTCTGGGGTTCTATTATTTATGTGAGCTTAAACGGATTTACCAATCCAGTAGAGTGGATTTTGTGTTGCACTATGAGTGTATTCATAAACGCTTTTATCTGGGACTTATATACTAAACTAAACTAAAATGATTATTGCCAAAAACTTACAATCAGTTTACAAAAACAACAAAGAAGAACTTTTAAAGCTTATAGCCAAAGACCAAAACAAACCAATGGGGTTTGATGAGTTAGAATACTCGTTTGTGGACTTACAAGGCAAGAAATACTATTCATTTCCAGAAGCAACTGCTTTGCCTATCGAAAGATTGGCTAAAATGGAAGAATATAAGGTTTATATGTCAAGCGGACTTCACGCTGATATGGTTACAGAGATAACAGAGTATATGGAATCTATCTTAGGAAAGATTGTAAACTCTGGGCTTGACAACGAAGTAAAAAAGAACTCCTCTAAGAATATTGGAGATTTAGGAATGTTGATTAGAGAGTTAAAAGAAAGACAAAAGACTTTTATCCCTATTGAGATATATTATGCGTTCTTAGCTATCCAATTAGTTAGAGAGGATGAGAACCCACATATTTATAACAATAGCGTTCACAACTCTAAAATAGCTGCCTTGATAGACTTGAATGAAATGAATGGTGGATTTTTTTTTGGCCAAAGGGAATCGAAACAGCTTCAAAGCTGGTTGAATATGTTAGAACCAGAATGGAGCGAGTATTGGGAGAACTCAATGGTGTTCCACAAAATAAGAACAAAAGCATTAGAAACTTATTTATTAACCAAGTAGTCATTGCTATGCGTGATGACAGAGAGCAGCTTCTAATGCGACTTTCTGATGGAGATAAAGTGCAGTATGATTCCTTAAAGAAGGCCAATGTAAGGGAATTTTTGAATAAATTTACTATATTTGTAGATGAGTTGAAAGTGCCAAAGTAACAAGGCAAATAATGAGTTACCTTTAATAAGATACCATTATGGCACAAGTAATAGAAACCGTATTTTCAATCAGAACCGAGGAAAGCGTAGCTAACCTTAATGAAGTTGTTAATTCTTTAGGCAGAACAGAACAAGCTGCAAAAAAGACAACAAAGTCAATTTCTGATGAAGTAGCTAAAATTCCAGCAGCAACTAAAAGAGCAGCTTCTGGATTTAATGGTTTAGCAAACTCAATCAATCAAGTTTCAAGGGAATTACCAGCATTTGCATTTTCAGCTCAAACTGGATTCTTAGCCGTATCAAACAACATCCCTATTTTAATTGATGAGATTAATAATCTTAGAAAAGCTAACGCTGCACTTGCTGCTGAAGGTAAAGCTACTGTACCAGTATTTCAAGCTTTAGCTACTGGAATATTTTCTTGGCAAACTGCAATGTCATTAGCTATTTCATTTTCAGTTCTTTATGCTAAAGAAATAAGTAATTTATTTACAGAATTAATGAAAGGTAAAATAGGCTTTGATGCAGCAGCAGAAAGTATAAAATTATATTATCAAGCATTTAAAGGTAATGAAGTCCAAACTGCTATAACTGATATAGAAAGATTAAAAATAGATGTAGATTTAGCAAAAGAAGGGTTTTTAAGTAAAAAGGCTGTTCTAACTCAATATAATGAAACAGTAGGTAAGACTACTGGTAAGTTAAAGAGTTTAGCTGAAGTTGAAGATTTTTTAGTTAAAGGTGGAGATGCTTATATTAAAATGACTTTATATAAGGCTGCTGCTAACCTTGCATTAGAAGAAGCTGCAAAATCTGCTTATGAAGCTCAAATTGAAGCATCTACATCATTAGATGTTGCATTTATTGAAGCAAAATATGCAGAATCTTTAAGAATCGTAAGAGCAAATATAAAGGACAAAAAAGAATTAGCTAAAGAAGAAGCTGACATAGAAAGACTTAAACAAGCAGAAATAAATAAATTTATTGATAAGGCTGGGTTTGATTCTACAACTAAACAAAAAGAACAAATAGATATAGCTAAGAAGTTTATGGCTGATGCTGCTAAAATATCAAAAGAATTTGGTTTTAGCTTTTTTGATAATAAAGCGGATAAAGAAAAAGTAAAGACTGCTGAACAATTATTACAAGAGGCATTAGATGCAGAATTAAATGCAGCAGAAGCTACTTATGTTAATATATTAGAAACAAAAGTTAGAACAGATAAAGAAAAAGAAGCAGCAGATTTAGATTATTTGGATGTACAAATAGCTATACTTCAAAGATATGCAGATATTAATAAAAAATATATTGATGATTATTTGAATCTTAGAAAACAAAAAGCACAAGAAGAAATAAAAATAAATCAAGCTGCTTTAGCTCAAGAAGCTAAAGATGACAAGCAGTTTATAGAAGATACTGTTGCCAATGAAATGATTTCTATAACTGATAAATATACTGCAATTAGAGGAGGTCGAGAAAAATCAAGATTAGAAATGTTAAAAATAGATTTACTTGAAATACAAGACAAAATAGATTATTATGAAAGAATAAAATTACTTGATGAAAAGTATGTTGGGGTAATAACTAAATTAAAGAAAGAAGAAGAAAAAATAAAAACTGGTATTGCTAATGAAGGCATTAAAGAAAGAAGCGAATTAGAGAAACAATTATTAAATAAAGGGTTAGAAATGACCTCAAGTATATCAAATCAAGCTTTTGATTTAAAGTCTAATCAGTTAAAAGCTGAAACAGACTTAGAGGTAAAGAATCTTGAGGAAATGAGAGATAAGAAACTTATAACTGAAGAACAATTTAAAACTAAAAGTGCTGAAATTAAAAATGAAGCTGCAAGAAAACAAAGAGAATACGATTTAGCTCAAATTCAAGTAAATACAGCTTTAGCTATTATTAAAGCATTGGCAACCGCACCTACAATTTTAGCTGGTGTTGCTCTTGCATCATTAGCATTAATAGAAGGTGGTATTCAATATGCTTTTGCTTCATCTCAACCATTACCACAATTTGCTAAGGGTACAGAGAGAGTTACTGGTGGTGTTGCTGGTAAGGATAGTGTACACGCATTGTTAATGCCTAATGAAGCAGTTATACCAGCAAAGGCTAATATGGAAAGACAAGGACTTGCAAAGGCTTGGATTAGTGGGGATTTAGATAAGCACTTAGCTATGAACTATATTAACCCAGCTATTAACGAGGTTAATCGTAAATGGGAAACATCATTAAAGCTAAATCAGCAAAGCACATTTATTAGAAATGATAATTTTAGTGATAAGAAGATTGTAGGAGAATTAGTTAAATCTAATAGATTAAATAGAGTATTAATAAATTCATTATCAGAAGGAAAGACTGCAAGAAGAAATAAAAGAATATGGAATTAAAAACATATAGGGTTTACTTAAATGGAGTTTTATTAATTAATACTCCAAATGGATTAGATACATTCTTGCAAGAGTTTATAAGGGATAATAATTTATTTGGTATATATTCAGTAAGTTCTTTTGACTTACAATTTATTGGGGATGGATTTTGTATTCTTAGGGATTTCCAAGAAAACTTTGATTCTTGCCAAATGACTATCAAAATAGATAGATATTGTAATAACTCTTGGAGTACATTATATAATGGAATAATTGAAGTTGGCTCTGTTGAAATTGATGAAGAATTTTCAATAGCTACTTGTGAGATACAAGATAATAGCCCTTTAAGCTTAATATCAAGAAACTCTGAAGTTGATATTGACATAGAAACAGAACAAGATATATTTGGTGGAGATATGCCAGTAGCACCAATTACTACTGGTTTAACATTATATTCTCCAAATGGAGTTTTATCTTATGCTGGAGTAAAGTATATAAAGTGGGATGATTTAATCAAAACAGTATTAAGAGGTATAACTGGAGTTCCAATTAATGTTACAAGTACATTTTTTGGTACTACTCCTACTGATAGCCAATGGACTATTACCTATACTGGTAATATGGCATCTATTATTAGTACAACAATTAGATATAGGAATTTTCAAGGGATAGAAGTTTTAAGAGTAGCAAATCAATATACTGGAAACAATCACTTTACTAATGTTAGAGCTGAATTATTATCTGGCGATACATTAATGGGTGTTCCTCCTTATACTGATGCTGAAGTAACATACATAGGACAATATGTATTAGATTATAGAGATTTTACATTTACATCACAAAACAATGCAACTAAAACAATTACATTAAATTGTTCTTTGCCTATTGAAATATTGGATGTACAAATAGTTTCAGCAGACCCAAGTGCTACTGTAACATTTGCTCAAGTATCTGATTATTCAGATGGTGGTAATGAGCCAATATTTATGAACTATAAAATGATAGCAGTACAACCATCTCCATATCAATTTAGATTATCATTTAAGAGTTTAATGGAAGAACTGAATAAAAACTATAATGTTTATTTTTTAGCTTCTTATAACACTCAAGGTGGAATTGATTTAAGGATAGAAGATTATCAATATTTTGCAAGTGTATCTCCAAATATAACATTAGATAATGTTAAAAACTTAAAGATTTCATTTGATAATGATTCTACAAATAATGCTATATCTACTGGAGAGCCAAGCGATACAACAATGGCAACAAAACAATATACATTTGGCTCTGATTTTTGTGGGTTAGGAGATAATTTTGATGCTAAAAGTTCATTTGTTATAGGTACAAATAGAATATGGAATGATGTTCAATTAGCTTATGATGCTGATTATGAACAAAACATTTATATGATTGAAAATTTAGGAATAAGAGAAATAGTACAAGTAGTTGAAGATAGGTCATTTAATATAGCTGATATTTATAGTATGTATTTATACAATCAATATTTATCTAATTACCATAAAATTTACAGACATCTAAATAAGTTTAAAAATAATATAGTTGGTACAGTACCAGTTTGGAGGCAAGATTCAAACATAAATGTTACCAATATAGCTCAAAATAGATTATTTAAAAGATATGAATTTAGTACATTTATAAGTGAAGCTACATTTAATTCACTAATAGATAGCGTAGTAGATAAAGTAAGATTCAAAAAAGAAAATGATACAGCTTATAGGACTGGATTAATTACAGCCTTAAAATACAATAACTTAACTGGTAAAGCAGAAATAACAACTTTAGGAGAATGATAACAATACCATCAACACAAGCAATTAAGTTCCTTCCAGAAGGCGAAGCTAACTTTAATAATTCAGACATCTGTGGATGTAATACTGAGGAACAATGGAACTACAAAGTAACTGCTGGAGATGATATATGCTTTCAGTTAGATGCTACTTGTGAGGAATCAGCCGATTTAGTATTAAATGGCTCTTTTGAAGAAGCTGGAGAATTATCTACTGATTTTGCTAATTGGACAATAAATAATGATGCTGAAAGTACCTTTGTTAGAAGACAAGCAAATAATACTACTCCTTGTGGGGATTTTTTAGCTGAATGGACTAACAATGTAGATACTCCTACTGTATCATCTATTAGCCAAACAATTACTTTACAAGCTAATAAAACTTATAAGTTTTTAGTTAAGCTAAAGATTGAAGAAGGTGCTTCTCCAGCAAACTCTAATGCAGATGCAGTAATAGTTACTATAAACTCGCAACAATATTTTATTACTCCAACAACAACTTGGACTGAATATGAGATTATTGCTACTATGGGTACTACAATAGCAAGTAATACTTTAGTTATAGAGCTTAATAGTGGATTAGCATTAAACATTGCTAATTTATATGTTGATTGTGTTTCAATGATTCAATATGGCGAGTGTTGTGTAGTAGGTACTGTAAACAATGGTTGTTTTGAATTAGGAGCTAATGCCGATGCAGAAAGAGAATTACCAGCTACATTTGATAACTGGACTACAGCTTCAGTTAGCGAAAGCTTAACTGGTGGAATAAATGGGACAAGATGCGTTGCTTTAAATGGAATAAGCAGTTCAATTTTACAATATAATGTATTTACTCCTAATACTAACTTTACTATTAGTTTTTGGGCTAAAGGAAATGTTGCTGGTACATCTATACAACTTTATTCTATGCCATCTGGTACTGGAATATTATCTCAAGGATTAACTACTGAATGGGTATTATATACAGTTAATTTTCAAAATGTTTCAGATACTTACATTCAGTTTATTCAAGATGAATCAGATGAAACAGTATTCTTAGATTGCATCCAAATAAACTCTTTACCAGAAGTAAATGTAGTTATTTATGATACTGTTAATGATATTGAAATACCAGTAAGCAATAACGCTATTCAAGCTTATGATAGTGCTATTAATGTTTGTTTTAATGTAGATGACTATGAAACACCAGATTGTTTTATAATTTGTGTTACTTCTTGTATCACAAACTTAATTCTTAATGGAAACTTTAAATTAGGTACTGGAGATTTATTTACTAATTGGACACTTATCCAACAAGCAAATAGAACTAATTTTATGCGTTATTCCCAGCAATTAAATAATGCTGCTTGGACTAATACAAATCTAAATATTACTACAAATTTCCTTGCTCCAGATGGAACGAATACTGCTGAAAAATTAACACCTAATACTACAAATGCAGTACATTCATTAGTTCAAACAACAGTTAGTGTAACTGGAACAACACATACTTTAAGTGTTTATGCAAAACCAAATGGTTATAGCACTTTATTAATACACGATTCAGATACAAATACTGGTTCTTTCTTTAATTTACAAACTGGTACTGTTGGTAGTAATTTTGGTAACGCTCCTACAAACAAATACATTGTACCTTGCGATAATGGTTATTTTAGATGTTGTATAGTATTTAATTCTACAAATAATATAATTTGTAATTTATATGTATGTAAAGATGAAGCCAATATTGCATTTGTTGGAGATGGTAGTAGTATGTTTTTATTCCAAGCTCAATATGAAACAAATAATTTTGCTACTCCTAATATTTTAACAACTACTGCTTTAGTAACAACATCTTTAGGAGAAATTATCCAAACCACAACTGGTGGTATTGATGGTGGTAGAGCAGCTCAAATTTGGGCAGCATACAATACAGCTAAATTAAGACAAAGTGTAACTTTAACTAACGCAGTAGAATACAATGTCAAAGCTTGGATTAGATATGAAGATTTAGATTTAAACCCTAATGTTCAGTTTTTACTTGCTGGTAGTAGTATTGGTTCTTTCCCTTTAACAAGTTCTTATGAGCTAATAGAGTTTAACTTTACTAATACTGGTACTGGAAGTAAAACTTTTGAAATTACTTTAAATACAAATAATCAAAGTGGATTTGCTACAATAGATAATGTTATAGTAACTCCATCGGCTTTAGTAAGCACTTATTGTTCTGAAAGTTTTGGTTATTATGAAGAACTTGATTCTTGTTCAAAAGAATTAGTTTGGTATGATAATGAAAATTTTGCTCAAGGAATTAACTATGCTTCTGGATTTAAAAACAGAATGAGAATTAATGCTGCAAGACAAAACCCAAGTTATCTTAGGTCTGACTTTAGCAAATCTTTAAATGGAGATGTATCATTTATAAATTCAATAAAGTTTAGAAAGACTTGGGATTTTTCTATTGAAGCTTCTCCAGAGTTTATATGGGATAGAATGGCATCTATGGCTGGTATAAGCAATATTGAGTATGATGGTATTGAAATGTGTTCTGCTGAAGAAACTGAATTAAACCCATCTTGGGATAAAAATTCAAGACTTGCTGCTGGAACAATAACTCTATTACCTAAAGGAGAATATATTGTCAATAGATCTTATAATTGTCCTTAAAATTAGTATATTTGCAATGCGATGTTTATGTGCCATAAATACTCTAAGGCATTAAAGAATAGGGTAATAAAACTTTTAGAAGTTAAATTATGTATAATTGCTCAAATTACGGATGCGACCCTTTAGATGCTTATGTTCTTAACGAATGTAATGAAATTCTTTTAGGTGGTTTTGACCAAGCAATTCTTTTAGAGTGTAACCATCAAATTACTGACCCAAGCAATGCAACTCAAGTAAACGCTGCATTAGCAAACGGAACAGCTACTTTAGTTACTGAAGCATCGTTTTCAATCGAAGCACCATCTGCTGTAACAGTTGATACCTTAGTGGCTTGTCAGCCTCCAAGAACTGTAAACTACACCAGAACTGGTATGTATAAAAACCAAAATGTTAATCCTACTAATGTGGAGTTTCACGCTCCAATCTTTAGAGGTAAAGTATTTGGTGGATTGATTATCCGTATGTGTTCAGAAACTGATAATGGAAACGGTTATGTTTATTGGGTAGATAGTTCAGTTACCTTTACTGGTGGACTTATCGGCCCAGCTAACAATACTGACTTACAAAGATTTGAAGGAACAATTACTTGGACAGCTAAAACTGACCCAGCTATGTACAATGAACCAGCTGGTGTTTTCGCTTAACACTTAAAGAGGGGTCTAAAAAGCCCCTTTTTTTTATTAAACTTTATGACTAAAGGAATTTTATTATCTGCTTTCGGCAGAAAAGGATATGCTTACGCAGCATTTAATATGTGTGTATCTATCAAGAACTTCAACAAAGATATTAAAGTAGCTTTCGCATTTGATAAAGAAATTTTTAAGTATCTATCTCCAGAGAAAATAGCTCTCTTTGATGAGTTAATAGAAATACCAAAAGAACAATTCTATACTAATAGAATAGACCCAGCACTCTATAAGACTGCTATTTATAACTATTTGCCTTACGATGAGAATCTTATCTTGGATGTTGATGGATGTGCGTTACAAGACCTACAACCATTAATTGATAAGTTAAGTCAAATTGATAAACCAATCCAAACAGAAGTTATGGGCATTGGTGGTAAGTTTGATGAGATTAGATATTCTATTTGGGCTTCTAATGCTGTTATATGGGAAAGGTTCAACCTTAATGATGATGCTATATTACCAGCAATCCAATCTTCGTTTATGTACATTAAGAAGAACGAATGTAAAGAATACTTTGAGAAGCTTGAAGCCAACTACAAAGAAGGCATTGAGTTGGATAAGATTGTAACTTGGGGAGGAACTATTCCAGATGAGTTATTTTATAGTGCTACATTTGCACAAATGGGAATAGACCCAACAATAGACATTAAACCTATATTTTTTGGTAATTATTATGCTCCAGAAAGTTATACTGAATTAGGAGAGAAATTTTATGTACTTTCGCTTTACGGAAATGGAATAGGTAGAAAAGAAACTAAACAAAGATACATAGACTACTACGATAGAATTATGAGAGTATATTGCTCTAACCAAGGCATAGCTCACGATTATAAAGTTCCTTATATAATGACAGATAAACACTTGAATTTCAAATGATTGCATTAACATCAATTTCTCCAAAACACATCAACGAAGATATACAAATAACAGCCATAAACTCTTGGGTTAAATTAGGGTTTAAAGTATATTCTTTTAACAACTCTAATGAGATTGCTATTCTCAAAGACAACTACAAGAATGTAACTTTTATAGAAAGCATAAGTGGAGAGCATAAGTTTGGAAGGCCTTTAATCTATTTAGATACTTTATTGGACTTTGCTAAGACCCAAGATGACACAGATATTTGTCTTATTAACTCTGATATTATCCTAAATGATAGTTGGACATTATTACCAGAGATTATTGAAAAGTTACCCCATAGAGCAACTATTGTCAAAAGGAGAGATTTTATCAATGATATAAATGATAACAAAGTATTTGAAAGTGGTATAGATGTATTCTTTATTCATAAAAATTACATAGATTTGATACCAAAGTCAGAGTTTGCTATTGGAGCTTGTTGGTGGGATTACCATGTTCCTTATTCGCTTATGAAGGCTAATATACCAGTTAAGTTTCTTAGAGAGCCATTTGCTTTCCATAGACTTCACAATGTTCAATACTCTGCAAAAGAATGGGAAGCTTTAGGCCACGAGTTTAAACATTTACACTCTGTAAGGACAAGAAGTATAATGCAATTAAACAATTTAATTTATGCTTACATAATGGAAAATGTTAAATGATAATATTTAATAATGTTAAATGGTAATATTTATAAAGACTTGGAAGAACGACCTCAAATGGCTTAAATACTGTCTTAAATCAATAGATAAGTATGGTAGTGGGTTTGAAGTGTTAATTGTTGCAGACTGGGATTGCAAATCCGAGATTGAATCTTGGGGATTAACCAAAGAGGTTGTACATTATTGTAAGCCTAATTTTGATGGTTACTTATATCAACAATACATTAAGCTTAGGGCTTTTGATTATACTGATTCAGAGTTTATATTATTTATGGATTCTGATTGTATTTTTACAGAACCTACAAAGCCAGAAGATTTCTTTACTGATGGTAAGCCAAATATGCTAATGACCCCTTATGAGGATATCCCAGAAGTAATGTTTTGGAAGGAAGCTACTGATAAAGCTACTGGCTTAGATGTTAAATATGAATTTATGCGTAGGAATGGATTAGTGTACCATAGAAGCACTTTAGTTGGTTTATGGTTAAGTTATTCAGACAAGTTCTTAAATCAGCTTAAAAGGGCTAAAAATAGGCAATTCAGCGAATTTAATATGATTGGTGCTTATGCTTTTGAATATGAGCAAGAAAAGTATAATTTTGTAAATACAAGAGATTCAATTCCACATCATCCAGTAAGACAATTCTGGAGCTGGAGTAATTTAACAGAAGAAGATAAACAAGAACTAAACAAACATTTATGAAAATCCTAAGAAACGATTTAGCAGTTTTAGAGAATGACACTCACATTAGTAAGTGGGTTGAGCAACACAATTCATTAATCCATAACAAATCATTAGCACAAGAGCTTAAATACTATCTTCGTAAAGATATGAGCATAGTAGAGGTAGGTGCTTTTATAGGGGATAATACAGCTTTCCTAAAAGACTTAGGGAAATGGGTTATTTCATTTGAACCTAATCCAGAAGCATTTGAATGCCTTGAGCATAACTCTCAATATTGGGATAATGTTACTTTAGCTAATTGTGCTATTGGCTCTAAAAAGGGCAAAGTAGATATTAACAAAAATAAGAATGTAGGTGCAAGTGTATGTGTAGAAGGCTCTCAAATAGATGTTATAACACTTGATTCTCTTAAGTTAGATTCTTTAGACTTTATAATATTAGACTGCGAAGGCTGGGAATTAGATGTATTAAAAGGGGCTGTTGAAACCATAAAGAAATTTCAACCTTTAATGTTAATTGAAATAAACCAAGGAACTTTAGAGAAATTTGGGAAAAAACCACAAGATATATTCGATTTTCTTAATAAATTAGGTTATTTTTGTAGGAACTTATATGCAACTCAACCAATGGAAGGAGAGCAGTATGATATTTTATGTTTTAAATCTAATTACAATGGCTAAGAAAATCAAAAAACCTAAAACTAAAACTTATTTAGTTAGACCGAGTATTACGAATTGTCGTAAAGGTAAAGGATGTATGAGTACATCTCACGAAGAAATGGTTTACAAAGGAAGTAAAATAGCAGCATAAGCGATGTACAGTATAGAAGAAATTGCAGCTAAGATTAAGCGTGTTTCTGCTCTTGCTATTGAAGCTGAGAGAGAACGCAAACAAAGAGCTTACAATAGTGATGTAGCTATGTTATTCGGTAGCGAATACATTGATGTACTACCAGACTATTTTGAAGGCTATGATGAATCAGTTGAAGATTATGAAGCTATTAGAGTTCATAGTGAGAAAAACTGTTTCCCAGCAAGATTGTTTGCAAAGAGAGCACCTAATCAAACTGAACAAGCAGCTCGTTGGATGCAAGATAACTATAAAAATGTTACGCAACCAGTATTCGTTGATTTCTTAAATACTGTACTTCGTGCAACACATGACCAAAATTGGAGTATTCACTTTGGTTTAGATGCACCACAATATCAACAAGCTAATTTAACATTTCAAAAATATTTAGATAATGGTATTAGAGATTATGGTTCATTAGAATCATTCTTTAAACAAGTAATGTTTGCATTGCAATTAAAAGATGCAATGGGTGTTATTGCTATTAGACCAGATTCTCTTGAGATGCTTGAAGATGATAATGGTGGATATGTTTTAGATTCAACTAAACTTATTGAGCCACAACCATATTATTTTACATCAAGACAAGTAGTTGGATTTGAAACATCTTATTGTATTGTAGAATCTGATGAGCGTTCTATTGTAGAATATTACGGAAGCAAAAGAGAAAAAGGTAGAATCTATGAGTTTTATGATAACCAAAACATTTGGTTTTGTAAACAAGTAGGTAAATATGTAGATAATCAATTTGAGATTACTTTATTTTACAATCATGGTTGGGGTAAAGTCCCAGCTACTCGTTTAAGAGGTATTCCAGTAGTTTACGAAGGTAAAGTATTATGGCAATCTCCTTTCTTATTTGCTACTGACTTATTAGATTTAGTGGCACAAAATAGTGCTTACAAACAAGCAAGTATTGCTAAATGCGTTTTCCCAGCTACAATTATGTTGGGAGATATTTGTGAGTTTGAAGAAAATGGAAATAGATGTAGTGATGGTATTATTGGATTTAATGATGAAGATGGTAACTATCATTCTCACACTTGTTCTAATTGCCACGGAGTTGGTTTAGTTTCTCGTTTAGGCCCATTGGAAACAATGTTAATTAAGCCAGAAGTTAGAGGACAAAACGAAAGTGAATTGCGTTCTTCTCAAGAGCCATTAAAATATGTTTCTCCAGAAGTTCATACTTTACAATTCTTAGAGGAATCTATTGACAAAACCGAGATGAAAGCTCGTAAGATTCTTCACTTGCAGACCTCAAGCTCTGATATTAAGGGTTATGAGAATATGACTGCTACTGGAACTGTATTAGACAATAAAGCTGCATTTGCATTTATTATGCCTATTGCACATACTGCATTTGAAACATTTGAGTTTATCATCAATGCTATTGGTTGGATGCGTTACAAGGATGATTATGTAAAGCCTTCTATTGCATATCCACAAAGCTTTGATATTGGAACTGAAAGAGATATTTTAATGACTATCTCGGAAATGGTTAAGAATCAAGTTCCAGCAGTATTGATTCACGCAGAGATATTTAGATACTTAAAATCAGTATTCTACACAGATGCTAAAACAACAGCTGTTTACGAATTGATGATTAATACAGATAGGTTATTAGTTTTAAGTGGCGATGAGGTTATGTTAAGACAAGCTAAAGGTCTTGCAGAAAGATGGGAAGTTATCTTACACGATTCATTTATGTCATTCGTAGACCAGATGATTGCTTTAGAGCCAGACTTTTTAACTCAACCATTCGAGGTTCAAAAGACTAAGATAATTGACATGGCTAAATTAAGAGCTACTCAAATAACTGAAAGTAATAATGTATCAGTACAAGGTATTGATTCAATGATTCAATAATGACTTTAGAAGAAATTATAAAGCTTAAATTATCAAGATTAGATGATATTCCTACTGCATACACAAATGGTATAAAAGATACGCAGAAGGAAATTATGTTGGAGATGTTGGATTCTTTAGAACAACTAAAGAGGGATGAGAAAGGAAACATAAAAAGAACTCAAGCTAACTTATCAATCATTGAAGATATTAATGATGACCTACAAAAGATATTTAAAGCTTCAGAATATCTTTCTTTGACTTCTGTCTTTTTAAAAGAGTTTGATGAACAAGCAAAGATAACAGATGACTTTTTTAAGAAAGCATTTGGAGAATTTGAGGTATCTTCATTTAATCAAAAAGCATTAGAAGTAAGCCGAAGACAAGCATTTGAATTAATGGCTGGACAAGCTTATTTGACTTCTAATTTATATAATCCAGTAAAGAATATCCTAACTGATGCAGTAGTTGCTGGAGATGCCTACGGTAAGACAGTTAAAGCTATCAGCCAAGCCATACAAGGAGGTACAATCAACGGAAACAAGTTAGAGGGTAGATTATATCGTTACGCTAAACAAATGGCTTTTGATACCTTTGCAGTAGCTGACAGAGGCTACACTAATAATATAGCTCAAGACTTAGATGTTGAATGGTATGCTTATAGGGGTGGCCTTGTTGAAGATTCAAGACAATTCTGCATTACTCGTAACGGAAATTACTACCATAGAAAAGAAGTGGAAGCTTGGGGAAATTTAAAACAATGGGATGGTAAAATACCAGCAACTGATAGCAAGACAATATTTATTTATGCTGGAGGTTATAGATGCAACCATTCTATACTTCCTAATGCCATATCTGCTACACCAGTAGATGTCATCCAAAGGAACATTGAAAATGGTAACTTTACCCCTACAAAAGCAGAGATAGAAATATTAGGTTTATAAAGATTTATTTAGGTCTTTTAAATTTAATTGAATTAAATAAATAAATAAGCAAAGCAAATGGGGTAATAATCATAGAAGCTAATAAATAAGCTATTAAATCTAATAAAGTATAATACTCTTTATTTTCTAATTGTCCCAGCTTCTTACTAATCCAATATACTCCATAAATTGTACTTACAATCCAATAAATAATTAATATTTCCACTTATAAAGATTTAAGTTCTTTAATTTCTCTGATTTGTTCTTTATGTACTCCATCAATCATCACGAAAATAACTGTACTTTGCACAATAAAGTTTACTTTGTTTAAATGCACATCGTGCTTCTTAGCGTAAAACTCTTTTAACTTATGAAGTGTTTGATACAATACTTCAATTTCTCTTTTTCTTACAATCATTATTTCCCTAATAAAAGTTTATTAACTGCTGTTTCAATACTAATCTTAACTCCACTTTCAGTTAGAGCCTTAGCTTGTCTTGCGTGGATGATAGCCATAGCTTCTCCACAAAATTTAATTGTTGCTGTTATACAGTCTTTATTTTTGCGTTCTCGTGCCATATAGTAACATATAGTAATAAACTACAATATTAGGTATAAATATTCATATTTGCAAACATATAGTCCTATATTTGAAGAAAAAACAAATA
>Ga0209107_10000141_pt1 | contig 41905 bp, 28 predicted proteins | sample LakErihyJuly2011_2_FD_187460 | JGI IMG/M metagenome (GOLD analysis project Ga0209107, IMG submission 187460) | Freshwater microbial communities from dead zone in Lake Erie, Canada - CCB hypolimnion July 2011 (SPAdes) (version 2) | ecosystem: Environmental > Aquatic > Freshwater > Lentic >...
TGCAAAGATCGATCCCCATCATCACGATCTGCGCGCTGATCTTGCTGACCATCATCGTCAGCCTGCTGGACTTCATCTTCCGCTGGCTGCCGCTGTTCATCGTGTGCTTCCCCCTGCCCGGCTTCAAAGCCAGAAAGGCCCCGTGATGGACAGCGCACGCGTCTATGGCCGGGGCATGGCCTTCCCGCCGCGGGTGGGGGCCGATGGCCGCATCGCCTGGTCGGAAGGCGAGCCCAATGTCCGCGAGGCCATCCGCATCGTCCTGAGCACCGAGCCGGGCGAGCGCCTGCGCCTGCCCGCCTTCGGCGCCGGCCTGCGCCGCTTCCTGTTCGAGCCCAACACCCTGGCCACGCACACGCTCATCCGCCAGACCATCGCCGAGGCGCTCAAGCGTTGGGAGCCACGCATCCAGGTCGAGGCCGTCGAGGTGCAGGCCGACGAGGCCGATGCCGAATCGGCGCTCGCCACCATCACCTACCGCCTCGTGGCCACGCAGGTGCAAGAGCGCGTGTCGCTGCACGTGGGGGTGTCGGCATGACGCGCGACCTGCCTTGTGCGCTGCCCCACGCACCGACCTTGGACTGAACCCGAGACACCACCATGCCGCTCCAAGTCCCCAGCATCGACGACCGCCGCTACGCCGACCTCGTGCGCGACACCCTGGCGCGCGTGCCCGTGCACACGCCCGAGTGGACGCAGCTCTCCGAGAGCGACCCCGGCGTCACCCTGGTCGAGCTCTTCGCCTTCCTGACGGAGAGCCTGCTCTACCGCGCCAACCGCGTGCCCGAGGTCAGCCGCGCCAAGTTCCTGCGCCTGCTGGGCGTGCCCCTGGCCGCCGTCACCCCGGCCCAGGGCCTGTGCGTGTTCAGCAGCAACCGGGTCGATGGCGTCGTGCCCACCCTGGCCCAAGCCACCGAAGTGCGCGCCGGTGCCATCGCCTTCCGCACGGCGGGCGCCATCGACGTGCTGCCGCTGGAAAGCCGCGCCTTCGTCAAACAGCGGGTGCAGCTCAGTGCCACCGACCAGGCCTATTACGAGCTGCTCTACAAGACGGTGGACCCGAGCGCGAACACGCCCCTGCTCGACAGCTACGAAACGCGCGAGCTCGATGGCAGCCGAAGCGTCTCGCTCAGTGGCGACACGGTGGACGGCGCCTTGTGGATCGCGCTGCTGGCCACGCCTGGCACCACCGCGGCCCAGGCCGCGCAAGCCCTGGCCGGCAAGACGCTCAGCCTGGGCCTGGTGCCCGATGTCGATGGCCAGCCGCGCACCCTGGGCACGGTCGGCCAAGGCCTGGTGCAAGGCGAGCCCGAGGCCTTGGTGAGCTACGCCTTGCCGAAGGTCCTCACCCCGCCCGATGGCAGCGCGCCCACGGCCCAGTACAGCGCACTGCAACCGGCGCGCGCGGCCGATGTGCTCAACGGCCCCGGCATCGTCGAGCTGCCCTTGCCCGCCCACGCCGCCGACATCGCCACCTGGGACAACCTCGACCCGCTGGAAGCCGGCGTGGGTGACTTCCCCCCCGCGCTGGAAGATTCGGCCGTGGCCGGGCGCATCGTCACCTGGGTGCGCGTGACGCCATCGAGCTCGGCCGGTGCGCGCATGCGCTGGGCCGGCGTGAACGCCACCCTGATCGACCAACGCGTGGCCGTGCGCAACGAGTTGCTGGGCACGGGCGATGGCCAGCCCGACCAGCTCTTCACGCTGGCACGCAGCGGCGTGGTGCCCGCATCGGCCGTGGTCCAGGTCATCGACACGGCCGGCCCTGCCACCTGGACGGCGGTGGACGACCTGCTCGCCGCCGGCCCCGAGGTGCGGGTGGCGGGCAGCCAGGCAGGCCTGGGCAGTCGCGTCACCGACCCGCGCCCGGTGAACGCTTACCTGATCGACCCCGAAGCCGGCACCGTGCGCTTCGGCGACGGCCTGCGCGGACGCCGCCCACCGCAAGGCGCGCGCATCGTGGCGCAGTACGACGTCTGCGATGGCCGCGCCGGCAACGTGCCCGCAGGCGCCATCCGCAGCGGCCCCGGCCTGCCCAGCGGCGTGCAGGTGCGCAACCCACTGCCCACCTGGGGCGGCGCCGATGCCGAAGACGTGGCCAGTGGCGAAAAGCGCGTCTCGGCCTTCGTGCGCCACCGCGATCGCCTCGTCACCGCCGACGACTTCGCCGAAATCGCCCGCCGCGCGCCGGGCATCGACATCGCCCGCGTGGAGGTGCTGGCCGCCTACCACCCCGACCTCGGCCTGACCCAAGCCGGTGACGCGCCCGGCGTGGTCACGCTGATGCTGGTGCCGCGCCACGACCCCGTCCAGCCCGACGCCCCGCTGCCCGACCGCGCCTTCATCGACGCGCTGTGCCACCACCTCGATGCACGCCGCCTCATCACCACCGAGCTGGTGCTGCGTGGGCCGCAGTACGTGCCGATCTGGCTCTCGGTGGGCATCACCGTGGCGGGTGGCCACACCGTGCCCGAGGTGCGCGACGCCGTCAAAGCCCGCCTGCGCGCCGTGCTGGCCCCTTCGCGCACCGACGGTGCCACCGACCTGCCCGGCCTCGAAGACGGCTGGCCGCTGGGCCGCGGCGTCAACCGCCTGGAGCTGATGGCCGAGGCCGCGCGCGTGCCCGGTGTGCTGCGCGTCAACGGCCTGAAGCTGGCGCAAGGCGATGGCAGCGACGTGCCCGAAGAGCTGCCGCTGCGCGGCCTGCAGCTGCCGCGCCTGCTGGGCCTGAGCGTGGAGCTGGGCGACGCCATCCCCATCGACAACCTGCTCGGCCAGGGCAGTGGCGACGGCAGCGGCCAGGCCAACAGCGGTGCACGCGGCCGCGTGGTGCCCGTGCCCACCGTGCCACGAGAGTGCTGACCGCGTGCTGATCACCCACTGAACCCCACGAAGAACAGGACACAGGAGCCCCCATGCAAGACGCCAACGGTTCGCGCTTCGCCCTGGTGCTCGGTCGCCAGGACTGGGGCCAGTGCCGCCTGGACGCCGCCGCCTGGCCCGGCCAGCCCCTGCTGGACACGCTGTGGTCCGACGAGGCCGAAAGCGAAGCCGCGCCCTTGGCCTTCGACGCCGCGCAAGCCAGCATCGGCCTGGCGCAGCGGGTCAGCCGCTTCGCGCCTGCCAAGGGCGATGTGGCCCCCTCGACCGCGCAACGCCTGGGTGCCGCGGCCGACGCCAACGGCAACATTTACGCCATCGTGGACGGCGGCAGCCGCATCACCGTGCGCAACGCCGGCACCGGCCGCGTCAGCACCTTCTGGCCGGTGAGCACACCCGAGCCCACACCCGAGCCCGGCGCCTTCGCGCCTGCCGAGCCTGCATCGCCACCACCGCCACCAGATTGGGTGGGCTTGGCCGTGACGCGCGCGCACTACCTCGTCGTCGGTGTGAAACCCGTCAGCACGCCGCTGTCGGGCTTCCTCGTCTTTGACCTGCTGGCCGGTGCCCCCCCCCTGCCTCTGAGCTGGCCCCTGCCCTGGGTGATGTCGCCGCTGGACATGGCCGCGCGGCCCTGCGGCGGCCTGGCCGTGCTCGACAAAATCGGCCACCGCGTGTGGCTGCTCAACCGCCGCCTGGGCATGGAGGCGGTCTTCCCCGTGTCGCCCCTGGCCGCGCAGACACCGCCGGACTTCCACGCCAGCGATGCCGCAGACGTCGTGCCGGACACCAGCCCCTCACCCGTCCACCAGCCCTGGTTCACCCTGCAGACCACCGCGCTGGGCGGCGGCCACCCCGTGGCCATCGAGGTGCTTCCCGACGGCGGCATCCTGGTGCTTGACGAGGCCGGTGCCGATGGCTTCGCGCTGGTCAGCCTCTACGTGGGCGGCGTGTTGCAGGCCCAAGCCTCGGCCAGCGACGTGCTGCGCGTGACGCCCGCCCAGGACCGCCCTGGCCTGAGCCTGCGCGGCTTCGATTTCGCCTTCCACGCCGATGGCCCGGGCAACGCCAAGCTGAACCCGCCACGGCTGGTGCTGGTGTCCACCGAGGGCAACCAGGCCTACGTCTTCGAACTGCTGTGGGATGCCGCCCAGCCGCACACCCTGAAGCTCGCCGCCCAGGCCGGCTACCTGCCACTCAAGCGCTACGGCGGGCTGCAACTGGTGAGCGGCGGCCTGGCGCAGGTCGAGGGCGACACCGGCCTGCTGTACGCCAGCGAGTCCAACTGGCTGCCCCTGGTTGCACAGCGCCGGCCGCGCCACGTGCCCGAAGCCGCCCTGCTGACGGTGCCCTTCGATGGCGGCGACCCCGGCTGCGTGTGGCACCGCGTCATGCTGGACGCCTGCATCCCGGCGGGCTGCCGCGTGCAGGTGGCCAGCCGCTGGTCGGACGACGCCAAGCTGCTGCCCGACCTGCCCTTCACCGACGAGCCCACGCCCCTGCTCCGCCCCGACGGCAGCGAGCTGCCCTGGTTGATCGAAGGCCCAGGCGCCACCACCGACGCCGCCCGAGGCCACGGCACCTGGGAGCTTCTGCTGCAAGGCGCCCGTGGACGCTGGTTGCAGCTTCGCCTGACGCTGCAGGGCAACGAGCTGAGCACGCCCCGCATCACCACCTTGCGGGCCTGGCGGCCGCGCTTTTCCTACCTGCAGCACTACCTGCCCGCGGCCTACCGCGAAGACGCCGCCTCGGCCGATTTCCTGGAGCGTTTCCTGGCCAACTTCGAAGGCCAGTTCACCGCGCTGGAAGACCGCATCGCCACGGCCCGCGCGCTGTTCGACGTGCGCAGCGCCCCCACCGACACGCTGGACTGGCTGGCCGGCTGGCTGGGCCTGGTGCTGGACCCCGCGCTCGACGAGGCGCGCCGGCGCCAACTCATCCGCCACGCCATGCCGCTCTACCAGTACCGCGGCACACCGCAGGCCCTGCGCCTGGCGGTGCAACTGGCCCTCTCGCCCTGCGTGCCCGATGCCGATTTCGCCCTGCCCGCACGCTCGCAGGAAGCGCCACGGGGCGTGCGCCTGGTCGAGGGTTACCTGACCCGCTCCCTCCCGCCGGCCCTGCTGGGCGAAACCGTTGTCACGCCGGACGATGCCCCGCGCGTGGTCGTCCCCGGTGCGCGCTGGACGCTCAACGAAGGCGCCGAAGGCCTGCACCGCCGCTGGCGCGACTGGCGCGTCGCACAGGGCTTGGCGACCAGCTCGGACACCGTCACATCCACACGCTTCAGCCCCCTGCCCCCTGCCGATGTGCCCGCCGGCACGCTCGCCGCCTGGGCGGGCTTTTGCCAAGCCACGCTGGGCGCCGTGCCCACCTTGGCCTCCGACCTCGACACCGACTGGCGACGCTGGGTGGCGACCGGGCAAGACGCCGGCCTGGGCCTGCCCCTGCCCGCGCGCTGGCCGCAGGACAACGCCGCGCAGCAAGGCGCCTGGCGAAAGTTCATCGCGCAGCTCGACCCCCTATTGCTGCGTCAGCTGCGCCGCTGGCAGGCCGCCGTGGCGCGCAGGCACGTCCGCATCGGCCTCTACCAGCGCGACACCGCCAGCACCTGGCCCTCGTTCGACGTGCTGCCTCCGCCTACTGAGCTGCCATCGAACCCCGTGGCGCTGACCGACTGGGCGCTGTTCGAAACCCGCGTGGCCCCGATTGCCGCGCGCGCCCACCGCTTCAGCGTGCTGCTGCCCATCTCCGGCCCCGACACCGATGCCGACACCGTGGCACGCCAGGTGGACCACGCCCGCCGCGTCGTGGCCCTGGCCAAGCCCGCCCACACCGCCTTCGACATCAAACCCTACTGGGCGCTGCTGCGCATCGGCCAGGTGCGTCTGGGCCTGGACACCTTGCTCGGCCTGGGCAGCAGGGAACCCGACATCGCCCCGGCCCTCGTGCTGGGCAGCGGCCACGTGGGCTCGGCGCGCCTGGGCGCCAAACCCGTCGTGCCGAACGACCGAATCTTGCTCGAATGCTGACGGCCTTGCGCCGCCGAACTGGAGGAAATGAACATGGGATGCTGCGGACAAACCACCTCGACGGCCTCGGCCGGATCGGGCCCCACCACGCTGGACACCGGCAAGCGCGTCAACTACACGCAGGGCATGCTGCTGGGCGTGGACGACTTCGTGCAAGAGCAGGCCTGGGGCATCGCCCGGCGGCATGAGCTGGCGCGCGAGCTGCTGGGCTACGGCACCGTGCGCGGCCTGCAGGTCACGCTCGATGCCGGCACGCCGCGCCTGCGCGTCTCGCCCGGCATGGCCTGGACGCCCTCGGGCACACCGGTGTGCGTCAACGCCGAACAGTGCTGCAACGTCAACGACTGGCTCGCCGCCCACCAGGCCGAGTTCAAGTCCAGCCTGGTCGGCAACCCCGCGCCGCTGAGCCTGTACGTCGTGCTGGCCTACGACGCCTGCCTCACCGACCCGGTGCCCGTGCCCGGCGAGCCCTGCCGCAGCGAGAGCGAGCTGCTGGCCAACTCGCGCATCGCCGACTGCTTCAGCCTCACGCTGCGCCTGCAGCCACCGCCGCAGATCGAGGAAGACGCCATCCGCGACTTCGCCGACTGGCTGGCCAAGGTGCCGGTGGACGCGGCCTCGCCGCCGCTGTCCGAAACCGATTTCCTCGACCAGTTGCGCGATGCCGCGCAGGCCTGGCTGGCGCCCACCTCGCCCTCGCCGGCCGACTTCATGTTCGGCTCGCCACCGCTGGGCCTGGACAGCACCGACGGTCTGCTGCGCGCCGCGCTGCGCCTGTGGGTCACCGAGCTGCGCCCGCTCTGGCGCGCCCGCTACGGTTGCGGCCCCAACCCCATCCCGGCGGGCACGCAAGACGACGCCGTGCTGCTCGCCCGCATCGACCTGAAGGTCTTCACCAACACGCTGGAGGCCGCCCCCGACGTCTCGCTGTCGCAAGACGAGCGCCCCGTGCTGCTGAGCTTGCGCATGCTGCAGGAGCTCATCACCCAGAACCCCGCGCCCGAACCCGGCAACGCCATCACCGAAGAGCGCAGCTTTGGCCAGGCCTCGACCGTCGGCAGCAGCACCGCCTACGCCCGCGCCGACCACAGCCACGGCACGCCCGTGCTGCCCGACCTGGCGGGTGACGCCACCGGCCCGATCACCGCGAACGAGGTCGTGGCCCTGCGTGGCCGCGCCATCGACACCACCGCACCCGTCGAGCGCGACGTGCTGGCGCTGACCGCCGCAGGTCACTGGGCCCCCGCGCCGCTGCCCCAGGCCGCCAACACCCTGCCTGCGGCCGAGACCTTCGGTGCCACCGGCAGCGCAGGCACGCAAGCCAGCTTTGCGCGCGCCGACCACGTCCACCCCATGCCCGTGCTGCCGCCGCTGCCTGCGCTGGCGGGCGACGTCACCGGCGCCATCGGCGACAACACCGTCACCGCGTTGCAAAGCGTGGCCGTGGCCGACACCGCCCCCGTCGCCGGCCAGGTGCTGATGTGCCAGAGCACCTTGCCCAGCGTCGGCCCCGGCGCCCGGCCACGCCGACCGAACCTGGTGTGGACACCCACCACGCTGCCCACCGCCGATGACATCCCGGTCGCCGCCACCACCGCACCCAGCGGCATGGTGTTCGGCAGCGCCAGCCAGGTCGGCACGTCCAGCGACTACGCCCGCGCCGACCACCAGCACGGCCTGCCGCTGCTCGGGGGCGATGTGCAGACCGACAGCGGCAGCGAGCTGACCATCGTCGCGCTGCAGCGCCAACCGCTCAAGGCCGAAGCGCCCAACAAAGGCGATGTCCTCACCTTCAATGGCGAAGCCTGGGTGCCTGGCGAGGGCGGTGCGACCAGCACAGGTCCCGTGCAGGTCATTGCCGCCGGCGTGCTGGAGATGACCATCGCCAACGGCAAGCCCTCGGTGCTCGCCACCTTCATCAGCCACGCGTCCAAGGCGCGCGTGCGCTCCGTGAAGGAGAACACCGCCGTGCTGGGACTGCAGCTCAACGAGTTGCCCAAGGTGAAAGATGGGTCCGTGCGCCTGGACCACATCGTGCTGCTGACGCCGCTGTTCAACCCCAAGCAGCCGCCCGTGCTGGCCTACCTGCAGACGCTGGAATCCGCCGGCGACGGCAACAACCTGGCGGCCGACATCGTCCTGCTGCTCAACCAAGGCTTCGTCGACGGCACGTACGCCGTGCAGTTCCAGATCACCCGCATCCAGACCCCTGTTCTGACGTGAGGCCGCCATGAGCGACGACACCCTGCTGGGCACCCCGATCACGGACGAGGCCATCGCCGCCGTCCACTTCTTCAACGGCCGCCTGCTCACCAGCCGCGACCTCTCGCGCGAGCAAGACGCCCGCCGCACCGCGGACGCGCGCGTGGGCGCGGCCACGGGTGGCGGCATCGCCTGGGGGCTGGAGGTCAATGCCAGCGGCACCAGCTCGGGAAACAGCGCGGGCAGCGTGCGCGTGGACCCGGGCCTGGCCATGGGGCTGGCGGGCAACACCCTCAAACTGGCACGGCCCTTCACGGTGACGCTGGTGCAACCGCCGTCCACCACCACGGCCTCGTCGGACGGCGGTTTCACGCCCTGCAAGCCGCTGGGCCCTGGCACCTACGTGGCCGGCGATGGGCTCTTCCTGCTGACGCTCGCCCCCATCGACCAGCCCCATGACCTGGCGCCCGTGCTGGCCATCGACAACAGCCGCACGCGCTGCAACACCGACGTCACGCTCGAAGCCGTGCAGTTGCGCCTGCTGCGCATCAACGACTTCAACGCCACCGGCACCGATGCCCGCGCCGTGGCCCGCCTGCGCAACGAGGTCGCCTACGACTGCTTCGGCGCCAAGCCGCGCCAGACTGCGCACGCCCAGCCCCTGACCAGCGCGGTGCGCATGGCCTCGCAGCAGGTGATGCCGCTGGGCCTGATCGACCGCATGCGCGTGGACGGCAGCCTCAGCCTGTGCGAGGTGCCGCTGGCCCTGGTCTACATGGTGGGCGACGCGGTCGTTTTCATCGATGGGCAGTCCGTGCGCCGCCGCGTGGCCGCCGCCGGCGCCACCGTGCCCTGGGCGCCCTGGCTGGGCGAGCGCCTGCAGGCCACGGCCGAGGCCCAGTTCGCGCAGTTCCAGGAGCAGGTGGCCGAGACCCCCGCCGTGCTGGCCGAAGCGGCCACGCAAGCCCTGAGCTGGCTGCCCCCAGCCGGCTTCCTGCCTTCGGCCACCGACTGGCGCCGCTTCCTGGGGGCCCGTGCCCCGGCCCGCGAGGTGCCCCTGGCCGCAGGCGATGCGCCCGAGGTGCTGGCCAGCGCCCTGGCCTGCGACCCGGTGCAGCTGGCACAAACCAGCGACGACACGCGCTTTCGCGTGTACCGCCTGGGTGGCACAACCACAGGCCCCTTGCTCTTCGTGCGCGACAGCCGCCGCATCCGCCACGCCGAGCAGATCTGGCTGGATGGCGTGCGCGCCGACCTGCCCGGTGTGAACGATGTGCAAAGCGCCATCGACACCCTGCGCAACGGCACCTGTCTGCACACCGTGCTGCGCCCCGGCATGGACTTCGCCCGCGTCGAGCGCGCCCTGGCCGACCAAAGCGTGGTCAGCGTCTGTTTCGAGCCCGGCCTCTACGAGCTGGACAAGCCCCTGAGCTTCACCCGCATCGACCGCCTCCACGTCCAGGGCCATGGGGCCTTGCTGCGATGCGCCAACAGCGAGCAGGTGCTCGTCGTCGTGGGCGGCGGCAGCGTGGACATCGACGGGCTGCAGCTCGAAGGTGGCAAGGTCACGGTGGGTGGCAGCTTCAACACGGCGCACGGCTTGGGCGGCGCGCTGACCGTGCGGGACACCCGCGTGGTGCGCATCCACGGCGTGAGCGCCAGCACGCGCGATGGCAACGAGCTGGGCGCCTGCGGCATCCACGTGCGGCTCAATGAACCCGCCGATGCCGAAACACCCGAGCGCTGGCTGCGCGTGCACATCAGCGATTGCGAGGTGCGCGTGGGCGCACGGCAGAGCGGCATCCTCTGCCTCAACGCCGACGAGGCCCACCTGCACGACAACCACGTCCGCGCGCTCGATGCGCAACGCCCCATGCAGCGCGGCATCACCGTGGCGGGCCAGCGCGCGGGCGACATCCAGGTGGCGCGCAACCAGGTGTGGGATGCCATCGAAGGCATCACCGTCGCCACCTCGGACACCAGCGGCAAGGACAGCCCGACCCTGCAGACCGACCGGCTCGAACTCGCGCACAACCGCGTGCGCGTGCAGCTGGCCGGCATCGAACGCAACGAGAGCCGCTACGGCCTGTTCGTGGGCAATGTGGCCTCGGCACGTGTGCAGCGCAACGAGGTCCATGGCGACCCTGAACAAACCGCCGAGCTGCCGCTGCACGGCATCCGCATCGCGGGCGTGTTCGGGCCACAGGTGCTGGTGCGCGACAACCGCCTGCAAGGCACGGCCATCGGCATCCGCTTCCAGCCCAGCAGCTACGCCCACGAGCAGACGCTGTGGGTGATGGAGGGCAATGTGGGCGAGGGCCTGGTCGGCCAGGAGCCGCGCGGCAACCTCATCGCCATCGACGAGAAATGGTTCAAGCGGGTCATCCTGCGCGACAACGTGGAGCTGCCGTGACCTGGCACAAGCCCGCCGCACCGATGGCAAGCTGGGGATTGACGCCCTCACTGCGCGGGCGCATCCTGGGTTTCACCATGCCTCACGCGACGGTACGCGGAGCCGGGTATGCGAGTTGGCAGCGAGGTGTCCTGTCTCGGTGGGCTGATGTCTTCCGGTACTGCGGTGCTTCCAAGCCGGCGATCGGCAACGGCTTCGGGGTTCGAATCCCTGGTGTGGAGGGGAGTGCTGCCCAAGCCCTCCCCGCTCTGATTTTGGCCGTGGACCCAGGGTGGGAGGCCGCATGAGCGCCACAGGCTCGCGCATCGACCGGGTCCGCGTGACGGCACCGCCGGGCGCGCAGGCCTCGGCACTGAGACCGCGCCTGCAACACGCGCTGGCCCAATGGCTGGACGCCGCCGAGGCCCAGCACCACGGCTTGCCCGCCGACGCCATCGTGCTGGTGAGGCAGGTGAGGGCTTCTTGGCGCGCGGTGCAGCAAGCGGGACACGCCGCGGGGCACCCGCCTCTCGCCTTCCCTTCCGGGCCTTCACCGTCACCTTCGCCTTTGAGCGCCGCCTTGCACAGCGCCCAGCACGGCTGGCCCACCTCGGGCGTGCCCGTGGGCGCTGCTTGCCCAGCGGTGTGGTTCGGCAACGAAGCCGAGGTGCTGGCCGGCCTGGCCCGCGACGCCCTGAACGGCTCGCTGGCGCAACGCTGGTGGTGGCGTCAGCTCGTGGGCAGGCAGGTGCACGACGACGTCGTCCAGCAGCGCTGGGTGGCGTCGCCCCGGCACGTGCCACTGGCATTGGGCCTCTTGCACACCGACCAGCAGGACACCGCCTGGCTGCGCCACATGGGCGAAGCCTGCCGCGAGGCGCTGCTGCAGGCGCTGGCATCGGCCTTCCCGAGCGACGCGGCCGTGCTGGCGTGGGTGCGTGCGGGGCGGCCAGGCGCGGCGCCCTCCACGCCAGCTGGCCTCGACGATGCCGAGCGGCTGGCCCGCTTGTGCGCGACCTGGCTGCACCGGCCACAGGACGCGGCCCATGGCGCCAGCTTCCTGGCCAGACAAGCACCGACACGCGACCTTGCGCCCACCGACAGTGCACACCCCACCCACGGCATCGGCAGCCAGGATGTGGCATCGGCGAAGGACGCCATGCACGCGGGTCCGCGCGCTGCACAGGCAACGGGTGCAGCCTCAAGCCACGCCCCTGACACGGCCGATGCCACGGCCCGCCACGCCAGCGGTACCCCTGCTGCGGCAGGCCACACAGGCCAGGGCAGCACCGACCAGGCGCGGGACGGTGCGCACGGCAAGGCAGGGTCTCCCAGCGGCCATGGCGACCTCGCGGCGGGCGACCCAGCACAGCGGCCATCGCCTGCACCGATGCCCTCACCCACTTGGGGCGCCCCCGGTGGCCAGGCCACCCTCGCGCCCACCTCGGCCGATGTGCCGCCCCACATCGGCCCGACGACCGGCACGCGCGACCTCACGGGCCCAGGCGCCGCCACCCCATCGCCCGAGGATGCCGACCCGGCCCGGAACACGGCGCTGAACACGTCGCTCAACCACGCGGCCCCCACCACCACAGACCGCGCCAAGCACCCGACCACGCAAGCCGCGCCGCGCCCAGCACCCACGGCCAACGCCGACAGCAGCCACGGCCCCCACATGGCCACAGCGCAGCCACGCCCTGCCAGGCCAGAGGCCCTGTGGGATCGGGCCGCACCGCGCACCGACACGCCACACGCCGGGCTGTTCTTCCTGCTCAACGCCGCCATCGGCCTGGGCTGGTACGGCGATTTCACCCAGCCCCAGCACCAGGGCTTGGGTGCCTCACCCTGGCAGTTCCTGCGCGCGGCCGGCCAGGCGCTGGTGGGCCCCAGCTGGCGCGACGACCCCTTGCGCGCCTGGCTGACGGCCATGGACCCGAGCCCCTTGCCACACACGGCCTTGCGCCCGCTGTGGCCACCGCTGCGCGCACGCCTCTCGCTGGCGCTGGGGCTGCCGCGCACCCAGGCCGTCCAGCTCACGGTGCGCCTGCCCGGCCAGGTGCGCCTGCGCCCTGGCCGCATGGACGTGCATGCGCCACTGGCCCAGCTGCCCCTGGCCGTGCGCATGGCCGGCCTGGACCGCGACATCGGCTGGCTGCCCGCCGCGGGCCTGGACATCCGCTTCCATTTCGAGGCGGGCACACCATGACCCACACACCGCCGCCCCCACCGCCGCTGTCAGCTTCTGCCGCGCTGAGCGACGCCGGAGTGGCGCACCTGTGGCGCACCCGCACCCTGCTGGCCCTGCTGCGCGCAGGGCTCGGGAGCCACGGCGACATGGCCGCCTGGCTGGACCGCCACCCGGTGCTGCAAGGTGTGCTCGACGATGCCGCCGACGCCGGCCTGGCCGACCTCACGCTGGACGAGGGCATCGCCCAACTCGATGGCCTGCTCTCAACCCAGACGCACAGCGCCCTGGGCCGGCTGCAACACGCACTGGGGCTGGACGCCGATGGCCTGAGCTGCTGGGTGGCCGCGGCCCTGAGCGACGACGACCCGCGCCTGGCGCCCGTCATCGACGACCTGCACGGACAAGGCGGGCGCATCACCCGCGCCACCCTGGTCAGCCTGTGCGGGCCGCAGACCGCCGCCCTGGCCCTGCAGGCCCTGCACCACGCCCACGCCTTGCTGGCAGACCAGCGTTGCTGGGTGGCCCATGCGGCGCTGTGGGCCCTGGCCTGCGGCCTGCCACCGCCGCCCGGCACCTGGCGGCACCTGCCCCACCGTGCGCTGCCCAAGCTGGACGACCTCATCCTGCCCGACGCCTGGCGCGAGCGGCTGCGCGCAGGCGCCAGCCAGCCCCACCCAGCGCCGCAGACACAGGCCGATGCCGGCGTGTGCTGGCTGCTGCGCGGCAGCCCCGGCAGCGGGCGGCACAGCCTGGCCGCCGCCTTGGCCCAGTCCGCCGGCCTGGGGCTGGTGTGGCCCGCGGGCGACGGCGCATGGGCCCTGTCAGACGCTGCGTCCAACGCCATGTCCAGCGCCACGTCCAACGCCCCATCGAACACAGCGGCACACGCACTGGCGGCCGATGCCAGCCTCTTCACCGCCGCCGTGCTGCTGGACGCCATGCCTGTGCTGAGCCTGTCTCCGGCGCCTGGCGAGCGCCTGCAACTGCCCGAGCCGCCGCTGCGCCTGCCACACGCCCCCGGTCAAGCGCCCCTCATGGCGGTGCGCCTGCCACGTCACGGGGGCCTGGGCATGCCCGGCTGGGAGACCCGCCAGATCGACCTGACGCCCCCCGACGCCACCGAACGGCTGCGGCACTGGCAGCGCGCCCTGGGCACCGACGTGCCGCCCGAAGTGCTGGGCCTGCGCCTGCCACGCGGCACCCTGCACCGCGTCGCGCGGACGGTGCACGGCGCGCACCTCGGCCTCGACCACCCGGACCGCCCTGCCCTGATGCCCACCATCGTCTCGCACCTGGAGGCGCAAGGCCGCTTCGCGCTGGACGGCATCGCGCGGCGCATGCCCGACGTGCTCGCCGCAGAAGCACTGGCCCTGCCCGCCGACACCCAGGACGAGTTCGATGCGCTCGTCGCCCGCTGCCGCCACCGCGACGCCCTGGCCGAGGCCCTGCCCTCGGCCTTCGGCCATGCCAGCGGTGTGCGTGCGCTGTTCAAAGGCGCCAGCGGCACGGGCAAGACGCTCGCGGCACGCCACCTCGCCACCGCCCTGGGCCGGCCGCTCTACCGCGTGGACCTGGCCGCCACCGTGAGCAAGTACATCGGCGAAACCGAGCGCAACCTGGAGCGCGTCTTCGAAGCCGCCGAGTCCCTCGACATCGTGCTGCTGCTCGACGAAGGCGACGCCCTGCTGGCCGGGCGCACGCAAGTCGGCAACGCCACCGACCGCTACGCCAACCACGAAACCAACTACCTGCTGCAGCGCCTGGAGCACTACAGCGGCGTGCTGGTGGTGACCACCAACGCGGCCGAGCGCATCGACACGGCGTTTTCTCGCCGCATGGACGTCACCCTCGACTTCCCCCTGCCCGACGCCCTCACCCGCCTGGCGCTGTGGCAAGCGCACCTGGGCCACATGGCGCAACCCATGCCCCACCCCGAACGCCCGAGCGATCCAGCCACAGCGCAGTGGCTCGACGGCCTGGAGCGCGTGGCCCTGCGCTGCGCCTTGTCGGGCGGGCAGATCCGCAACGCCGCGCTGCACGCCACCCTGCTGGCGCTCGACGGCCCCGGCCGCATCGGCCCCCACGAGCTGCGCCTGGCGCTGGAGCGCGAGTACCGCAAGGTCGGCCAGCAGTGCCCCTCGCTGGACGAGGTGTTCTGAGCATGGCCGCCGTGCTGTCCCCCCTGCGCGCCGCACCGGTGATGCGCCAGGCCGAAGTTGCGCCTGGGTCCACGCCCGCTTTCCGCAGCGGCCACGACAGCGGCCAGCCCACCACCGTCCAACGCGCGGCCATGCGCGTGTCCTCGCCGACCGATGCGGCCGAGCGCGAAGCCAGCGACGTGGCGCGCCGCGTGGTGCAGATGCCCACCCCGGCGGTGCACCGGCTGGCGGCCTCGCCCTCATCGGCATCGCTGGCCCGCAGCCCTGCCACGGCCCACCGCATCGTGGCGCGCAGCCCCACGGGCCGCGAAGGGTCGGGGGCCGGTGGGGGCGGCAACGTCGGGCCCGCCACGGCTGCGCGCATCCAGGCCAGCCGCGGTGGCGGCCAGGGCCTGTCGGTGCCGCTGCGCCGCTTCATGGAGCCCCGCTTCGGCGCCGATTTCTCCCAGGTGCGCATCCACACCGACGCCCGCGCCCAGCAACTCGCCCGCGGCCTGAGCGCACGCGCCTTCACCACCGGGGGCGACATCTTCTTCGGCGCCGGCCAGTACCAACCCGAGACGAGCGAGGGCCGCGAGCTGATCGCGCACGAGCTCACGCACACCGTCCAGCAAGGGGCCGCCTCGCGCCAGACGGGGGGATCTGCGCAGCGCGCCGTTCAAGGTGACATCCAGCGCGACGTCCAGGCAGGCAGCATCGCCGAATCGATCACAGCGCAGCCCTCGGGCCTGGTCCAGCGCCTGGGCCTGTCCGACATCCTCGACGGCCTGGCCGACCTCGCCGCCAACGTGCCGGGCTACACCCTGCTGACGCTGGTCATCGGGCGCAACCCCATCAACATGCGCGCGGTCGAGCGCAACACCGTCAACGTGCTGCGCGCCTTCATCGGCCTCATCCCCGGCGGCGAATTGCTGTTCCAGGTGCTGCAGCGCCAGGGCATCGTGGCGCGCATCGCCACCTGGGTCGATGGCCAGACCGCCGCGCTGGGCCTGAACTTCCAGACCGTGCGCGACGCCTTCACGCGCTTCACCGACTCGCTGAGCTGGACCGACATCTTCAGCCCCGGCGACGTCTGGCGGCGCGCCCAGGCCATCTTCACGCCCATCATCTCGCGCATCACCGGCTTCGTCGGCGGGCTCATCACCCAGGCCATCACCTGGCTGAAAGAGACCTTCATGGCGCCGCTGTCGGACTTCTGCCGACAGATCCCCGGCTACGGCCTGGTGACGGTGCTGCTCGGCCGCGACCCCTTCACCAATGCCCCGGTGCCGCGCACGGCGATGACGGTGGTGCGGGCCTTCGCCGAGTTCATCCCCGGTGGCACCGAGAAGGTGGACCAGCTCGTGCAGTCCGGCGCGCTCGACCGCGCCTACGCCTGGTTCCAGCAAGAAACCAGCGCGCGCAACCTGACCTGGGACCGCGTCACGGGCACCTTCAGCGCGGCCTGGGCCTCGCTTCAGTTGTCCGACGTGATGCACCCCATCGACACGATCACGCGCATCGTCGGCATGTTCCGCCCGCTGATGAGCGACCTGGTGGGCTTCGCCGGTGCGGCGCTGATGAAGCTGCTGGAGCTGATCTACGAAGCGGCCATGGGCGCGGGCGGGCGGCGCATCCTGGCCATCCTGATGCGCGCACGCGCCACCTTCGTCACCATCATCCAGAACCCGGTGGGCTTCCTGCGCAACCTGATGGGCGCCATCGGCCAGGGCATCCGCCAGTTCATGACCAACATCCTCACCCACCTGCGCGATGGCGTCATCCGCTGGTTGACCGGGCCGGTGGCGGCGGCCGGCGTGCAGGTGCCCGAGCGCTGGGACCTGCAGGGCATCGTCGGTTTCGTGCTGCAGATCCTGGGCCTGAGCTGGCAGCGCGTGCGCAGCAAGCTGGTCACACTCATCGGCGAGCCGGCGATGGCCACGATGGAGCGCGGGCTGCAGTTCATCCGCGATGTCCGCGACCGCGGCCTGGTGGCCACCTTGCGCGAGCGCGTCAGCGAGTTCTTTGGCAACCTGCGCGAGTCGGCCCTGGGCGCCATCCGCAGCTTCATCCAACAGCGTCTGGTGCAGGCGGGCATCCAGCAGTTGTTGTCGCTGCTCAGCCCGGTGGGGGCCATCGTCCAGGCCATCATCAAGACCTACACCACCGTCCAGTTCTTCATCCAGAAAATCAACCAGATCCTCGATTTGGTCGAGTCCATCGTGGACTCGATCGCGGCCATCGCCTCGGGCGCGGTCAGCGCGGCGGCCAACTTCGTCGAGCGCACGATGGCGCGCACCATCCCCGTCATCCTCGACTTCCTGGCGCGCTTCATCGGCCTGGGCGATGTCGGCGCGCAGGTGCAGACCACCATCCGCAACCTGCAGGCATCGGTGGACCGCATGCTGGACCGCGCGGTGGCGTGGATCCGGCAGCAGGCCGGCAACCTGGCCAGCCGCGTGCTGGGCGGCGACCCCAGCCGGCCACCGGCCGAACGCGTGCGCCTGGCCGTGGCCGAGGGCAAGCAAGCCCTGCAGCGCTTCGGTGGCCAACGCGTGGGTGCACTGGTGTTGCGCCCACTGCTGGCGGCGATCCGGGTGCGCCATGGGCTGACGCAACTGGACGTCGTGGCCAGAGGCAACACCTGGGCCGTGCGGGGCGTGATCAACCCCACCTTTGAAGACGGCACCAACATCCTGGTCATCCCGGAAGGCGCCGCCAACGAATGGCCCACAGGCTCGGCGCAAGACCCGATCCCCATCAAATGGTTCAAGTCGCGCGACAGCCTGTACCCCACGCTGAAGCTGCGCAGTGGCTCCGACCGGACGCCGCGCCAGGGCATCCGTCTGCCCGCCATCGACCGCACCGAAGAGCGCCAGCTGCAGGTGGCCGATGCCAACTTCATGGCCGTGGGCGACAAGATCCGACGCCAACCGCGCGGCAGCGAGAGCGTGAAGGCGCAGGTGCGCAACCACATCGAAAAACTCCGCGCGCTCAGCCCGAGCGACCCGCAGCACATCAGCTTCACGGGGCAGAACGACTACGCCATCGACCACGTCCGGGACCTGACCTGGCGCGGCAACGACGACACCGCGAACCTGTGGCCGCTGGCCACCCACAAGAACAGCGCCATCAACGCGTCGCACAACCAGCGTGTGCGGGTTCGGGAGGGCAACACCATCCGCACCAATGCCGTGTCCACTTTCCCGGACCGCTACTTCATCATCAAGAAAATCACCACCTCCGTGCCCAGTTCATCGAGCGACCACGGCAGCACGAACGACCACCCCATCAACAGCGGGGAAGGTGACATCCCGAAGCGATCGACATGAACATTGCCCCACCCCGATCGCTCGCGCATGCCAGGGTGCCAGCGCCAGACCTGGCGTCACAGGCGCAGGCTGGTGGCAATGCCGGATCGCTCAGGGACTTTGCAGCGCGCCACCCGGAAGCCACCGTCATCGTCTGCGGCTGCGGCACCTCGCTCACGGCGGACGTGGCCGAGCAAGCGGCGCGGCATGGCTGGGTCACCATCGGCGTCAACGACGTGGGTCGCCTGTTCACGCCCGACTACCTCGTCGTGCTCAACCCGCCGCGCCAGTTCCGCGGCGACCGTTTCACGCACGTGCGCAACTCACAGGCCCAGGCCCTGTTCACGCAACTGGCACCGCAGGTGCTGGGCCCGGTGAACCCGCCGCTGGTGCAGATCACGCTGGGCGCCAACGGTGGCACCGAGGTCGGCGCCGATGGCAGCCTGCCGCACACGCAGAACTCGCCCTACGTGGCGGTGTGCCTGGCCGTGCTGATGGGCGCCCGGCGCATCGGCCTGATCGGGGTGGACTTCACCGAGGACCACTTCTTCGCGCGCAGCGGCAGGCACCCCTTGAGCGCCCGCCTGGCCCGCATCGACCAGGAGTACGGCGCGCTGGCGCAAGCGCTGAAGGCACGCGGCATTGAGCTCGTCAACCTCAGCCCGCTGAGCCGGCTGCACAGCCTGCCGCGCCTCGGCCTGAGCGACTTCGCTGGTGCATCGGCCGGCCACGCCATGCTTGCCGCTGCATCGAACGCGGCACCGAGCCACGCACCGGACATGGCCCTGGCCACCGCCCCCCGCCCACGCCGCGTCTTCGTCGTCAACTACCGCTTCCTGACCTGTGGCGAGGTCTTCGCCGGTGGCCTGCGACACGCCGCGCAAGCCTTGGGGCTGGCCCATGCCGACGCCGATTGGGACGACCCTCGCCTGCCCGAGAAAGTCGCGGCCTTCCAGACCGACCTGCTCCTGGTGGTGCACGGGCGGCGCTTCGTGCAGCGCTGGGGTGAGCGCTTCGGCAGGGCTCAAAACACCCCCTGGCACAGCGCCGTCTGGCTGGTCGATGAGCCCTACGAGGTGGACGACACGGCCAGCTGGTCACACCACTTCGACACCGTCTTCGTCAACGACCCGGTCACGCTGCCACGCCACCAGCACGCCCACGCCCTGCCCATGGCCTTCGACCCGGTGCACTGCCACGACGTGCTTGGGCCCCGTCGCCACCGCGTCGGCTTCATCGGCGGCAGCAACCCCACGCGCGAGCGCATGCTGCTGCGCCTGGCCGATGCCGGCCTGCTGAGTTACGTGGTGGGTGGCCCCTGGCGCTCGCCGGTGCTGCAGCGCCTCTGCCTGGCCAAACACGTGCCGCATGCGCAGACCGCGGCGCTCTACCAGCAAACCGACATCGTCATCAACGTCTTCCGCGACCAGCACCACTTCAACGCGCAAGGCCTGGTCGGGCAATCGCTCAACCCCCGCGTGGTCGAGGCCCTGGCCTGTGGCGCGCTGGTGGTGTCCGAGCCGCGCAGCGAACTGCTGCAGCACTTCCCCGAACTGCCCGTGTTCGATGGCGATGCCGCCCTGGTGAGCACGGTGCAGCGCCTGCTGGCCGACCGCACGGAACACGACCGCGTGCTGGCCGCTTGCCGCGCCCGGCTGTCCCAGCACCGCTACCAGGACCGCCTGCAGGTGGCGCTGAACTTGACGCTGAACGTGACGTTGAACGTGACGCCGGGCCAGGCGCACACCACGGCGACACCAGCCAGCGCAGCGCCAGCCGCATCACACGCATCACACGCGCCACACCCTGTCCTCCCAGCCGCCCCCATGCGCCCAGCCCTTCGCCGCCCCCCGGCCGCCCAGCCCGCCCTGCCCGACCTCTCAGCCCGCACCCGCGTCGCGCTGAACCTGCAGCCCCTGGTGGCCGCACCCAAGCGCCACCTGCTCTACCACCTGTGGCCGGTGCGCGGCAGCACCTGGCGCTGGAACGTCGAACAGCTGCTGCGGCGCATCGACCTGTTCAACGGGCGGCGCATCGTCGCCATCGTCAGCGACGAGCGCACCGAAGACATCGCCGTGGTGCGCGCGGCCTTCGCCGGCCACGGTGTCAGCTTCATCGAACGGCCCAACAACGCGCAGGGCGAGTCGGACACCTTCCCGCTGATGCTGGCCGAGATGGCGCGCGAGCACCCGGACGACCTCAGCTTCTACGCCCATGCCAAAGGCGTGAAGTACGAGCCCCACTGGCCACCCGCCGTGCGCCGCTGGGCCGAGGTGCAGTACGCCGTCGCGCTCGACCGCTGGCCCGAGGTGCGCGCCCACCTGGAGCGCCACGCCATGACCGGCCTGCTGCGCCGCATGGGCCGCTACGCCAACCACGGCCATGTGGGCGACTGGCACTACAGCGGCACTTTCTTCTGGTTCCGCCACGACGCCGTCTTCCGCCGCGCCTGGCAAGACGTGCCGCGCTTTTACGGCGGCGTCGAAGCCTGGCCCGGCATGCTGTTCGCTTCGCAAGAAACCAGCTGCCTGTTGCTCGACGGCCTGAGCGAACGCCTGCGCGACCTGCCCTACCACGAGCGCTTCTGGCAGCAGCGCGGCAACCCGGCCTTCGCGCAGTGGCAGCGCGCCCAACGGCCGCTGCCCCCGCCCCCCGACCTGCTGCACCCGCCCCCCTTCGATGGCGAGGCATCGCCCCGGCTGGAACAGCGCCCCGAAGAGTTCGCCTGGTGGCTGGACCGGCTGTTCGACAGCGGCGCGCAACGCCTGCTGGTGGTGGCGCCCGCCCACGACGGCGTGGCCGTCCATGTGCAACGCGCAGCGGCCCGGCACGGTCGCGCCATCGAGGTGCTGCACCTGCCCCGCGCGGACGCCCTGCCCGCAGGCAGCCGCATCGATGCCGCTTTCATCGACGGCGACCACAGCTACGCCGCCTGCCGCCGCGACGTCGATGCCGCCCTGGCCGCCGGCGCACGGCTGCTGGCCCTGCACGACATCGTCGATTCGGACTGGCACGCCGCCTCGCGCTGCTGCGTCAGCCGCGTCTGGGCCGAGCTGACGGCGCAGCACCCGCAAGCCCAGGCGCGCATGGGCAGCGATTGGGGCGGGATCGGCCTGGTCGAGGTTGCCGGGGGGCCCAGCCGCACATCACCCGCGACCCACGGCGACCCACAGCGCCCCACAGCGCCCCACTGCAGCACCCCCAGCTTCGCGCCGAGGTCTGAACTTTGAGCGTTGAGCTCTGAGCTCGGACCACGCAGCAACAAGGTGCATGCGCGGAGCTCAGCGCTGCATGCACCGAGCTTGGAGCTCGGCACGCGGCGCAAAAAGGTGCGTGCGCCGAGCTTGGGTCTCCATGCGCCGAGCTTTTTGCTCGGCTCACGCACCTATTAGGTGCATTCACCGAGATCAGAGCTCCGTGCGCCGAGTTCAGAGCTCGGCGAGCGCACCCCCGAGGTGCGTGCGTGCAGCTCGGAGCTCGGTGAGTGCAGCTTGCAGCTCGGCGCATGCAGCTCGGAGCGCCGTCACCGAGGCTCGGCGCTGCAGCGCTGCGGTCTGACAGGCCTGTCTGCCACACAGCCGTCGTATGCTCCGCGCATGCGACACCGCCTGAACATCAACGGCCAGCACCGCGAGGTCGACGTCCTCGGCGACACCCCGCTGCTGTGGGTGCTGCGCGATGCCCTCGACCTGGTCGGCACCAAATATGGCTGCGGCATCGGCCAGTGCGGCGCCTGCACGGTGCACGTGGACGGCCAGCCGACGCGCGCCTGCCAGTTGCCCGTGAGCGAGGTGGGCGCACGCGCCATCACCACCATCGAAGGCCTGAGCCCCGTCGCGGGCCAGCCCGCACACCCCGTCCAGCAAGCCTGGATGAGCCTGGACGTGCCGCAATGCGGCTACTGCCAGGCCGGCCAGATCATGGCCGCCGCCGCCTTGTTGCGCGACACGCCCCACCCCACCGACGCCGACATCGATGCCGCCCTGGGCGGCCACCTCTGCCGCTGCGGCGCCTACCTGCGCATCCGCGCGGCGGTGCACCTGGCGGCAAAGATGGCTGCAAAGATGGCGGCCAACCCACCATGAGCTCGCGGCGCCAGTTCCTCCAGCACAGCGCCCTGCTGGGCAGTGGCCTGGCCCTGGCCTGCTTCCTGCCCACCCGCGGCGACTCCCTGCCGCGCGTGCGCAAGCCCGTGCCCGCCCCCCTGCCCCCTGGCGCCGAGCCCGGCTTGCAGCCGCATGTGCTGCTGCGCATCGACACCCAGGGCCACGTCACGCTGGTCTCCAAAGTGCCCGAGATGGGCCAGGGCGTGAAGACGTCGCTGCCCATGCTGATCGCCGAAGAGCTCGAAGCCGACTGGCGCGCCGTGCAGGTCGTCCAGGCCGATTTCGACGCGGCTTACGGCCCGCAAACCGCCGGGGGCTCCCAATCGGTGCCGCAGCACTTCGACGCCTTCCTGCGCCTGGGCGCCATGGCCCGCACCCTGCTCATGCAAGCCGCGGCCGACACCTGGCAGGTGCCCGTGTCGGCCTGCCACGCCAAGCTGGGGGTGGTGCACCATGCGCCATCGGGCCGGCAGCTGGGCTATGGCGAACTGGCCACCCGCGCCGACCGACTGCCCCTGCCCGATGCGGCCAGCGTGGTGCTCAAACCCGCGGCCTCGCGCAGCCTGCTGGGCACGCGCGTGCCGGGCGTGGACAACGCCGCCATCGTCACGGGCCAACGCCTCTTCGGCATCGACGTCGCCCTGCCCGGCATGCTGCACGCCTGCTACGTCAAGGCACCCGCCTTCGGCGCCCGCGTGCGCCAGGCCAACCTCGACGAGGTCAAGCGCCAGCCCGGTGTGCGCGACGCCTTCGTCATCGACGGCGAAGCGCAAGGCCAGGACCTGCAGGGCCTCATGCCCGGCGTGGCCATCGTGGCCGAATCGACCTGGGCCGCACAACGCGCCCGCCGCACCCTGCAAGTCAGCTGGGACGAGGGCCCGCACCTGGCCGTCACCCGCGAGCACTGGGCCGAGCACCTGCGCCAGGCCCAGGCCTGCTTCGATGGGGCGACTGCGCCAGGCAGCGCCCAAACCACCGGAGCCGCCCAGACCGTGCGCCGCGATGGCGATGTGGCCCAGGCCCTGGCCCAAGCCGCCCACCGCGCCGAGGCCACCTACCAGCACCCCTTCCTGCCCCACGCCACGCTGGAGCCCCAGAACGCCACGGCCTGGTGGCAAGGCGGGCGCATCGAACTCTGGGCGCCCATCCAGCATCCGGCAGGCGGCGTGTACCGCGTGGCGCGGCTGCTGGGCATCGCCCAGCGCAAGGTGACGCTGCACCTCACCCGCTGCGGCGGCGGCTTTGGCCGACGCCTGGGCGCCGACTACCTGCTGGAGGCCGCGGCCATCGCCCGCCGGGTGAACGCCCCCGTGAAGCTGACCTGGAGCCGCGAAGACGACCTCCAGCACGACCACTACCGCGCCGGTGGCATGCACCGCTTGCGTGGCGGTGTCGATGCCCAGGGCCGGTTGACCGCCTGGGAGCAGCGCGCCGTGGGTTTTGCCAACCCGGCGCAGCGCGATGGCACAGGCCCGCTGGAGCCCGGCCCCGGCACGCTGCTGGGTGGCGACGAATTCCCCGCCGGCCTGGTGCCCCATGGGCTGTGGGTGCAGCACACGCTGGCCACCGGCGTGCCCCTGGGCGCCTGGCGCTCACCCGGCAGCAATGTGTTCGCCTGGGTCAGCCAGAGCTTCCTGGACGAGCTGGCCCACGCGGCCGGCCAGGACCCACTCGCCTTCCGTCTGGCCTTGCTGTCAGGCCCCGGCGCCCAGGCCAACATCCACGCCCAACGCCAACGCACGGTGCTGCAAACCGCGGCACAGGCGGCCGGATGGGGCACGCCCCTGCCCACCGTGCCCGGCCTGCCCAGCCTGCGCAGAGGCCGAGGCATCGCCAGCCACAGCAGCCAGGGCGGGCATGCCGCCATGGTGGTGGACGTCAGCGTGGACGCCGAAGGCCAGCTGCGCGTGGACCGCGTCGTGGCCGCCGTCGATGTCGGCGAGCAGATCGTCAACCTCAGCGGCGCCGAGCAGCAGGTGCAAGGCGCGGTGGTCGATGGGCTCAGCGCTGTGTGGCGCCAAGGTCTGGACATCGAAGCCGGCCGCATCGTGCAGAGCAATTTCCACGACCACCCGCTGCTGCGCCTGCCCGACGCCCCCGCCCGCATCGACGTGCATTTCGTGCGCAGCCCGCACCCCAGCACCGGCCTGGGCGAACCGGCCCTGCCCCCTGTGGCACCGGCCGTTTGCAATGCCATTTTTGCCGCCACCGGCGTGCGCATCCGCGACTGGCCACTGCTGCGCACCTCGCTGCGTTGATGTGGGAATCCACATCGCGCGGCGACCTCTGCTTCGATAAGCTCACGCTCCGAACCGGCCAGCCTTGGCCTTGACCTCGCGAGCACGAGACGGGAAGCACCATGAAGCGAATCACCTCCCACCTGTATTTCTGGGTCCTGCTGGCCATCCTGGCGGGTGGCTGTCTGGGCATCGTGGAGCCGCAACTCGGCGTCAAGCTCAAGCCCCTGGGCGACGGTTTCATCGCGCTGGTGAAAATGCTCATCAGCCCGATCATCTTCTGCACGGTGGTGCTGGGCATCTCCAACGGCGGCGACATGAAGAAGGTCGGCCGCGTGGGCGTCAAGGCCTTCACCTACTTCGAGGTCATCTCCACGCTGGCCCTGGCCATCGGCCTGCTGGTGGGCAATGTGCTCAAGCCCGGCCACGGCTTCAACGCCGACCCGCACACGCTGGACGCCAGCGCCGTCTCCAACTACGCCAAGAAGGCCGGTGAACAAAGCACGATCGACTTCGTGCTGCACATCATCCCCAAGACCTTCACCGACGCCTTCACCGGCTCGGGCGACCTGCTGCAAGTGCTGCTGCTGGCCCTGCTGTTCGGCTACGCCATGCAACGCATGGGCGGCCAGGGCCGTGCCGTGCACACCTTCATCGAAGAGTGCTCGCACATCTTCTTCGCGATGATGAACGCGGTGATGAAGCTGGCCCCCATCGGTGCCGGCGGTGCCATGGCCTTCACCCTGGGCAAGTACGGTGTTGCCGCGCTCAAGCCCCTGGCCGCGCTGATGGGTGGCTTCTACCTGTGCTGCGCGCTCTTCGTGCTGGTGGTGCTGGGCACGGTGGCCGCTGCCACGGGCTTCAGCATCGTGCGCCTCATCGCCTACCTGAAGGCCGAGCTGCTGATGGTGCTGGGCACCTCGTCGTCGGAGTCTGCGCTGGTGCCGCTGATGCACAAGCTGGAGCGCCTGGGCTGCTCCAAATCGGTGGTCGGCCTGGTCGTGCCCGCCGGCTACTCCTTCAACCTGGACGGCACCAACATCTACCTGACCATGGCCGTGCTGTTCGTGGCGCAGGCGCTGAACATCGAGCTGTCGCTGATGCAGCAGATCAGCATCCTCGGTGTGGCCATGCTGACCTCCAAGGGCGCCTCGGGCGTGACCGGCGCGGGCTTCATCACGCTGGCCGCCACCCTGGCCGTGGTGCCCGACGTGCCCGTGGCCGGCCTGGCCCTGATCCTGGGCGTGGACCGCTTCATGTCCGAAGCCCGCGCCCTGACCAACTTCATCGGCAATGCCGTGGCCACCATCGTCGTTGCCCGCTGGGAAGGCGAGCTGGACCGCGATGCGCTGCGCCGTGAACTCAGCGCCGGCAGCGACGCCACCTCGCTGCCCGATGAGGCTCAAGCCGCCGTGTCGGCCCCGGCTGCATCCATCGACGGCGTGGTGGTCGCCCGCACCGCCAACTGAAGCACCGAGGCGCACCAGGCATAGCCCTGGCCGCGCACCGTGCGGATGGGGTCGCCGGACAGCCCGATGGCCGACGGAGAAGGCCCCACCCGCAGCTTGCAAGAGAGCTTGTGGCGCAGCCGGGACACCAGCAGCTCCACGGTCTGCACCGAGTGGCCCTGGCGCCCCAAGCCACTGCGGCTCAGCAACTCCGCCCGTGACATGACCTGCCCCGGCCGCAAGGCCAGCTGCTGCAAGAGCAGGGCCTCGTTGGCGCTCAGGCCCAGCGAAGGCAGGTCCATGGCACCCGAGGCATTCCTGAAGTGCATGACGCTCACGGTCCGCGCCGCGACGTCCAGCTGGGCGCGCACCACCGCCGCATCCACCGCCCGGGTCTGGGCTTGACGCCGCAGCAGCGCACGCACCCGCGCACCGATCTCCTCGGGCCCGAACGGCGGCACGATGATGGCATCGGCCCCCATCTCCAGCGCCAGCACCCGGTCCACCGCATCGCGCGGTGCGATGAAGCCAATGACGTAGGCCTGCCCGACATCGCGCAACACCCGCCGGAAGGCCTCGTTGAAATCGACGTAAGGGCGCATGTCCATCAGCACGACGTCGTAGGCCTTGCGCACGGTGAAGGCCTCGGGATGGCGCGTCACGTCGCAGGCCATGCCCAGCCGGCCCAGTGACTCGGCGGCCATGCCGTGCAGCTCCCCGCTGGGGTCCATGACGAGGCAGGTGTTCACCGCGTGTGCCATCACCACACCGCCAGGCTCTTGGTCAGCACGCGCTGCAGCCACGACCGCGACGCCGTGTCCGAGACCTCGCCCTCGCCCACCGCCTCCAGGTTCGCATTGACCACATCGGACGAGGCCACCACATTGCCCGTGCGGATGTCGTTGGGGTTGACCACGCCCGAAAAGCGCAGCGTCGTCGCGCCCCGGTTGAACGCGATGGTGCGCTGGCCGGCCACCACCAGGTGCCCATTGCCCAGCACATTGACCACCGACACGGCCATCTTGCCGTTGAAGCTGCTGGTGTTCTCCGTGCTGCCCTGGCCCTTGAAGGCATCGCTGCCGCTGGCCGTGGCATCCAGGTTGAGCAAGCCCTTGAGCACGCCTCCGGCCACATTGGCGCCATTGCCCGGGCCCTTGACGGCCAGCTTGTTCTCGCGCGTGGCGTCCGCACTGAGCTTGTTGCTCGCGCTGATGGCCTCGGAGATGTCCACCTTCAAGGTGTCGCCCACGCGGCGTGGCACCTGCTGCCCGGTGAAGAGGAAAGCCGCCGTCGTGTTCGGCTGGAACAGCGAGCCCGTGTTGGCGCGCTCGACGTAATTGGGCGTGGGCACAGGCGGCACGTACAAGGGGCCTTGCACCGGCGATTCAGGCTGGCTGGCGCAACCCAGCAGGCACAGCACAGGCCACAAGGCGCACGCACCCATGGCGCGTTGGATGAGGGGGTGGGAGATCACGGTGTGTTCCTTTCGATGAGACCCAGGCATCAGCTGTCTGAACGGCTGAGCAGCGCGGTCACCACGGCATCGACCTTGTCGCTGGTCGATGCCCACTTGCCCATTTCGACGACGCCGCCGGGCTCGAAGTTGCTGCTGGCCAGCACCAGGCCCTGCGGGGACTTGAGCGTCAGCGTGGCGCGCGCCACATACGGCCGCAGGCTGTTGCCCCAGGGCGGGGTGCCCCATTCGACCGATGCCATGTAGTGCAGCCACACGCGGCACAAGGGCGTGGGCGTGTCGGACTCGAAAACGCGGCTGTCGACTTGCTGGCGCTGCAAAGCCGTCTGGATCGCTGGCAGAAAGCCCTGCAAGGCCACGCCGGGGTTGAAGGCGATGCAGACGCTGTCGATGCGCGTGGCGCCGTGGTGCACGGTGTCGATCGCCTTGACCGGCACGCCGGCCGCCATGAAGCTGGCCGCCGTGCCTGTGGCCTTGATCAACTCCAGGCTCGGGCTGTAGCTGAACAGCGAACAGCCGCTCAGCGAAGCGAGCGACGCCATGGTGGCCGCAGCGGCCAGGCGCCGCCTCAACGCGGATGGGTGAAGGTGGGCCATGGCATCACACCAAGGCAGCGCCCACGGCCTGCGCACCGATGGCCGCATACGAGGTGGTCGTGTCCGCCACATCGCCGATGGCGCTGTAGAGCGACGACGCCGCGCGCCCGACCGCCGAGGCCGCCCCGCTGCCGGCATCGGCCACGCCCTGGTAGGCGGCGCTCACCGCGCTGCCGACCTCGCTGGCCGCCCCCTCCACAGCGGCCACCGCATCGTGCGCCGTGTTGGAGAGCGACTGCAAGGCCTGCTCGCTGAACGTCACCGTGGCGCCAGCCGTGTCGGCCGCGACCTGCGCCAGCCCGATGGCCGATGCGGCCACAGGTCCGAAGGCATCGCTGTTGAGCTCGAAGGGCGTCTTGCCGGTGAGCCTCAGCGAGGCGCTCACGGCGCTGGCCGTGGAAGGGTTCAAGGTCATGCTCATGTGCACCTTTCAGAGTTGGTGAAAGGATCGTAGGAGCCCAGGCCTTGTCGTGGCCTGCCGAACACATCGGGCAAAGCCACACGGGAATCCTGTCGGTTTGTGCGCCTGTGTGTCGGGATCTTGTCGGCGCAGATACATGCCGCGCCGCGCCGGGCTCACGTGCTGCGTCCCACCGGCGCACGCTTGGCCATGCTGCGCAGCACCGCGCGGATGCGCGCCACCACCTCGCGGGGTTCGTGGGGCGGGTCGATGTGGTCGTCGGCACCGGCCTCCAGGGCATCGATGCGCAGTTGGGGGCGCGCCGGGTCCGCCATGACGATGAGGGGCAAGCGCGCGACCTCGTGCACCCAGCGGCACAGGGCCAGCCCGTCCATGCCATCCATGTCGCCCGGAGGATGGGGCTCGGTGAGGCTCAACAAGACGATGTCAAAAGGCTCTGCCTGGGACAAGCGCTGGAGGTCTTGCGCCGTGGCGCCCGACCTGACCGTGAAGGCATAGGACGCCAGGTAGCGGCTCAGCGATGCGCGTGCCGCCGCATCGGCATCGACCAACAGGCAGCGCGTCATGGTGCTTCACCACAGGAAGCCATGGACACGCCATCGACCCCAACACCGACCGCAACACCAAACACAGCACCGGCATTCACAAACACAAGCATGATCACCCAGAGGAGGTACCGCGAAGCGTTGGAGTATCTGGGCGATCCCCCGCTGAAGGCAGGCCAGGGCCGTGCTTTTACCTGGCTTCAACATTCCTTAACGCAGTGGGTACATGCCGATGGGAAGCCATTCACGGACGGCCCTCAGGGCTTCCCGGCAGGCCCATGCCGAGCGCAGCGCCATCGCCTACGATGCACCCATGCAATACCGACCCCTTGGCCGCACCGGCCTGCAAGTGAGCGCCATCGCGCTGGGCACCATGACCTGGGGCCAGCAAAACTCCGAAGCCGAAGCGCACGCGCAGCTCGACGCCGCCCTCGGTGCCGGCATCAACCTGATCGACACGGCCGAGATGTACCCGGTGCCCCCGCGCCCGGACACCCAGGGCCTGACCGAACGCCACATCGGCAGCTGGTTGAAGAAGACAGGCCGGCGCCACGACATCGTGCTGGCCACCAAGGCCACCGGTCCGGCACGCCAGGCTGGGCGACCCGGCCATGTGCGCGACGGCCGCCTGCTGTTCACGCGCGAGAACCTCTTCGAGGCCGTGGACCTCAGCCTGCAACGCCTGCAGACCGACCACATCGACCTCTACCAGCTGCACTGGCCCGACCGCTCCACCAACATGTTCGGCCAGCTCGGCTATGTGCATGTGCGCGACGAGGTGCCCACCCCGATCGAAGAGACGCTGTCCGCGCTGCAGGAACTGGTGCAGGCCGGCAAGGTGCGCCATGTGGCCATCTCCAACGAAACGCCCTGGGGCATGGGCCGCTTCCTGCACCTGGCCGAGAGCCGTGGCCTGCCGCGCGTGGCCAGCATCCAGAACCCCTACAGCCTGCTCAACCGCAGCTTCGAGATCGGCCTGGCCGAGATGGCCATCCGCGAAGACGTCGGCCTGCTGGCCTACTCACCACTGGCCTTCGGGGTGCTCAGCGGCAAGTACCTGGCCGGCCAACGCCCCGAAGGCGCACGCCTGAGCCTGTTCGAGCGCTTCACCCGCTACAGCAACGACAACACCGAGCGCGCCGCTTATGCCTACGTCAGCCTGTTCCGACGCCATGGCATCGACCCGGCGCAAGGCGCGCTGGCCTTCGTCAACAGCCGCGACTTCGTGACGTCCAACATCATTGGCGCGACGACGCTGGCGCAACTGCAGAGCAACATCGCCAGCATCCAGCTGACCTTGCCGCAGGAGGTGCTGGACGGCATCGAGGCCATCCACCAGCGCTACCCGAACCCGGCGCCTTGACGCGACTGAATTGCTCGCAATTGGGGACAATGGCCGCCATCGGTGATTCATGCACGCATCAACAGGATGGCTTGGGAGTAAGCTGCAGCGCACAGGTGGTTTGCATGGGCCAACGCCTGGGACGCCCTCCTCCCAGTGGCTCTGGCCGGCCACGAACCTGACAGGTTTTGTTGAGCGACCATGGCAGTTCTCTCAGAAATTGCATTGCCCGGTGTTGGCAATCGCCCCATCGCCATGCAGGCCACCGCACATCGGAGCATGCGGCGGCTGGCATGGCGTGCGTGGGTGGCCATGGCCTTGTGGGTGGCGACACCCGTCTGGGCGGCTGCCTACACTTTCCCAGGAGCACTTCCCACAGGCTGCAGCAGCACCGGCACAGGCACCTACAGCTGTGGCACGGTGAACCTGGGCAACGCGGACACCGTGAACGTGGTGGGCACGGCCAACGTGGCCGTGGCGGGCAACTTCGACATCAAAGGGTCCCAGCTCAACGCCTCAGGCAGCGCTGCCGACATGAACGTGGTCGTCTCAGGGACGCTCTTCGCGAGTTCTGGCGCCACATTCAACGCCAACATCACGGCAGGCAACATCGCCAGTTCTGGCGCAGTCAACTACGGCGGATCGCTCACCACCCTCACGGGCTACATCAACCTCGGGCAGGGCAGCAGGGTCACAGGCAGCGTCAACACCAGCACGGGCACCATCTCGTTGCTCAGTGGCAGCTCGTCGAACTACACCACGGTGGGCAGCGTCAACAGCACCTCCGGCGGCGTGCTGCTTTATTCGCACAACCGCGTGCTGGGCGACACCCTGGCAGGCCATGTTTCTGGCGGAAGCTACAACACGCTGGGGGGCACCGTGACAGCGACGGCGAGCTACGTCAGCTTCGGCGATCACGTCACCGTCAACGGCCATGTGAGTGCCCAGTCCTACGTCTACACCGGGCACTACGCCAACATCAATGGCAACATCACGTCCACCACCTTGCAAGTGGACACGGCAAGCAACAGCACCGTGACGGGCGGCATCACGGCGAATGGCACCTACGTCAACCTGGGCTGGTACACCACGGTCGGCGGGCCCATCGTTGCAGCGACATACGTCGATGCCGGGAGCAACAGCTCGGTCGGTGGCGACATCACGGCCAGGACGTCCTACATCGACACCGGCAACGGCACGTCCGTGACGGGTTCCCTGGTGGCGGGCGGCACCTACATCGACATCCACAGCGATGCGCGCATCGGAGGGTCATTGACGGCCAGAACCTACGTCAGCATGTACAACAACGGCACGGTCGGTGGCGCCATCACAGCGCAGACTGGCACCGTTTTCATCAACGACCACAACTCGGTGGGCGGAGATGTCACCGCTGTAGGCTCTGTGACGATCGACGACCACACCGTCATCGCTGGGAATGTCACATCCACCACCAGTCATGTGTACATATCGACCTACTCGACGGTCATGGGCAACGTCACTGCGGCGACCAATCTGACCTCGGGCACGGGCTCCCAGATCCAGCAATGCGCGAGATCGACAGGGGCATGGTCGATGTACCTGTACTCCCCGAGCATGGTCGCAGGCGCTTGCTGCGGCGCAGCAGGCACCTGCGGCAAGTCCTGCATCGTGGGGTCTCCTGTGCCGCCCAGCTGCAAAACACTGCACCACATCGCGGTCCAGCATGGCACGGGCACTGGCCTGACCTGTGCGCCCAACACGGTCACGCTGGTGGCATGCGCAGACAGCACCTGCAGCAGCACTTACACCGGTGGCGTCAGCGGAAGCTTGACCGCCATCGGCTCAGGCATCACCGTGAACTTTCCTTCAGGTTCTGGGTTCAACATTCCTGCGGGGGCAAGCAGCACCACCGTCAGTTTTCAGCCTGTCACAGCGGGGAAAGTCACCGTTGACGCGCTCCCTGTGACGCCTTTGTCCAGCAATGGCACCACCTGCAACTTCGGCAACCCGTCGTGCGCATTCACCGTGGCAGACAGTGGCTTCGCAATCACGGTGCCTGCGCATGTTTCGGGCACGAGCCAGACGGTGTCGATCGCTGCCATTCAAAAGTCTGTCGCGTCCACAACTTGCGTACCCGCCTTCGCCAATGTCGTCAAGACCGTCGCGATGGGCTGCAGCTACAGCAACCCGTCCACAGGCCAAACGCCGATCGTGATCGATGGGGTGGCACTGAACACCGGCAGCGTCGCTTCGTCCGCCTGCGATGGCACAAACAAGTTGTTGAGCCTCACGTTCAATGGCAGCGGCGTCGCCACATCCAGCTTGGTCTACAACGATGTGGGCAAAGTCACACTCAACTTGTCTTTGGCCGGCACGGACCTCGCCTCTGGCCTGAACATGAGCGGCACCAGTTCATTCGTGGTGGCGCCATCTGCATTCACGATCACGGGCTTGCCCGCCACATTGATCCCAGCCGGCTCGCCTTTCTCCGCGATCATTTCCGCAGTGAATGTCAATGGCGTGGTCACACCCAACTTTGGCCGAGAAGCGCCCTCCGAGGGCGTGCGACTGTCATGGGTGAAGGCAAGTCCCACAGGCTCAGGCGCCAATGCAGGCACCTTCACAGGCACCGGGGTTGGCGCCACCGCTGCCGTCACAAGCTTCGCCAATGGCGCGGCCACAGTGAGCGACCTCGCCTGGACCGAGGTGGGCACCGGTGACCTCACCGCCTCGCTGGCCAGCGGCAACTACTTGTCCAGCAGCCTGTCTGCCTCCGGGACCACAGGCAACACCGGTGCAGCTTTGCGCTCGGTCCCGCACCACTTTGATGTCGGCGTGACGCAGGGTTGCGGCAGCATCACCTACAGTGGCCAGCCTTTCGGCGTCACCGTCACTGCACGCAATGCCAGCAACGGCATCACCCTGAATTACAACGGCAGCAGCGCCACCGCGCCGCCTTTGGCGAAGCAGGTGACCCTGTCCGCGGCCAGCAATGGGACGCTGGGCAGTTTCGCGACAGGCTCGGCCACCGTGGCCTCTGGCAGTTTCTTGGCGGGCATTGCCACCGTGACCACGCCGGTCTTCACTTTCTCATCCAAGCTGACCGGCCCCTCGGCCATCGGCATCCGAGCGCAAGACACGGATGGCGTCAGCAGCATCGGTGCGATCGAAGGCATCGCGCAGTTGCGCAGCGGCCGCCTGCGCATCACCAATGCCTTCGGCACCGAAAAGCGCGCGTTGACCGCTCCTGTGCAGGCGCAATACTGGAGCAGCAAGGCCTGGGTGCTCAACAGCCTGGACAACTGCACCAAGGTGCCGATCGCTGCCGTCAGCCTGGACGGCTACCTGGATGCCAAAGGCGCCAGCACCAGCGACTGGCACACCGCGGTCGTCCCCGACGCCAACGGCAAGGCCATCAGCATGGTCAATGGCAACGGCACCCTCACATTGGAGGCACCGACAGCGCACTCGGCCAAGGCGCCCGCCGGCTCGGTGGACGTCAGCATCAACTTGGGCAGCACCGTCAACGACGCCAGTTGCCTGCCCTCACCTCGCCCGACCACCACGGGTGCAGCTTTGGGCTGGCTGCGCGCAAGGTTCGGCAGCAGCAACGGTTGCGCCGGCACACCCGACTTCACCAGAGACCCCTCGATGAGGGCGACGTTCGGCGTGTACGCCCCCGAACTCAAGCGCCTGATTCACAGCGCCGAGGTCCAATGACAATGACCTCCCCTGTGCAGACGCAGGCACGCGGTTTCACCATGGTGGAGCTGATCGTCACCCTGGTGATCGTGGCGGCACTGGCAGCCACCGCTGTGCCGGTTCTGACGGGTGGCACTGGCATGCGTGACCAGGCATGGCGGGATGCTGCGCTGAGCGCCATGCGACATGCCAGGAGCATCGCGACCTCGCACCGCAGGGTGGTGTGCGCCGCCTTCAGCGCCAGCACAATCACGCTGACGATGGCCAAACGCAATCCCTCGACCGCTTGCGACGCCCCTTTGGCATCCCCGGATGGCAAATCTGTGTTCGCCGCCACGAGCAACACCTCAGCGACCACCGTGGTGACCGTGGTCAGCGGAGCCGCCTATGGTGGCGCCTTCTACTTTCAGCCCGATGGCCGCATCACCACCAACTTTGCAGGCACTGCCACGGGACAATGGCGTGTGGTGATGACCGGGGCCGAAGACATCGCCATTGACGGGGTGACCGGATATGCACGGTGAGCGCGGCTTCACCCTGATTGAATCGGTCGTGGCCATCGTGGTCATCGGGGTCGCCCTGGCCGGCGTGATCAGCGTGTTCAACCAGGCCGTGGTGGGCAGCGTGGACCCCGTGATCCGCAAGCAAATGCTGGTTCTGGCAGAAGAGTTCATGGACGAGATTCACCTCAAGCCTTATGAGGTGACCAGCAACAGCACACCCGCAGGCTGCGCTCGCGACACCTACAACGATGTCCAGGACTACAACGCCTATGCGACTTCAGGCAAAGTGTGCGACCTCGAAGGCGCAGAGATCGCAGGTCTCGCAGGCTACAGCGTCGCCATCAGCGTCACACCGACCACACTGCCCGGGGTGGGCGAGGCTTTTCTGATCAAGGTGACTGTCGGCAAAGCCAGCGAATCCATCCATCTTTACGGATGGCGCACCAACTTCGCTGGGCCCTGATGTCGCCACGCCCACGTCCACAAGAAGGGTTCACGGTCATCGAGTTGATCGTGACCATGGTCATCTTGTCGGTGTTGGCCGCCGTGGTCGGCGGCTTCATCCGCCCGACCATCGACTCGTACTTTGCTGTTCAGCAACGCGCTGATCTGGCCGATCAAGCAGACTTGGCGATCCGTCGGGCCATCGCGGACGTGCGATCGGCCGTGCCGAACTCGCTGCGCGTGCCCAACAGCCAGTGCTTCGAAGTGGTGCCCACCATCGGCGGAGGCCGGTACCGCATGGGGCCAGACGTCACCAACGACACGCCGTCCGGCTGCACATCGGGCAGCAGCGCGTCCTGTTCTGCCTGGGTGGACCCCTCCGGCAGCACCGCGGTTTTCGACGCCCTCAACATCGTCAAGCAGGCACCATCGGCGGGCGACTGGGTGGTCATCGACAATCAGAATGGCAATGACGTCTACAGCGGCAGCAACCGCGCACTGGTCAGCAGCGTCAGCACCCCGACCAGCACACAAGGTGTCCTGCGGGTGAACATCGCCCCCACCCAATTCCCTCAAGGCTATGCCGACGGGCGCTTTCAGGTCATTGGAGCCAGCGAGCCCTCGGTGTTCTACGTGTGCAGTGGCGCAGACGGCTCCTTGGACGCCAATGGCGATGGGCGCGGAACGCTCTACCGGCTGACACGCAGCTTCCAAGCGACCTACCCCAGCAGCTGTCCCTCGGTCACCGGCGCAGCGATCGCAGCCACCCAGGTCAAGTCATGCACTTTCGTGTACGACGCCAACCATGGCGCCACCCAGCAGAGCGGCTTCATATGGATCGAGATCGAACTGGCCCGGGCTGGCGAAATCGCCCATTTGGCCGTGGGCGCGCACGTGGCGAACTCGCCATGAGAAGCACCATGGGCCGACATCACCAGTCAGGATTTGGCGCCATCATGATCGTGGTGATCTTGGTCATGCTCGCATCCCTTGCTGCCAGCATGGTTCGCATGAGCTGGAGCACGGCCGTCACGTCGGGCAATGACATCCAAGCCGCTCACGCGCGACAAGCGGCCAAAGCCGGTGTGGAATGGGGCCTGTACACGGCATTGCGAGGCGCCTGGGCAAACTGCACTTCCAGCACGCAAACGCTGGACTTGCGCAACACCAACGGCATGCTGGTCACGGTGACTTGCTCGGGCAATCCCACCCCTTACCTCGAAGGAGGTGACCAGGGCGGAAGCGCGCGGCAGGTCCGCATCTACACGATCGAGGCCGTCGCATGCAATGGCACAACCGCCTGCCCAGACGATGACAGTGCCACCAACCTGGGCTATGTGGAGCGACGCATCCGCACCAGCGTGGCCGACGTCAACGCACAGCCCTGACAATCCCGCGCTCAAGCAGGCTCAGTTCGCACCGCGATTGACACCGCGATCTACACCGCACAAGCGCAAAGCCTCAAAGGCAGCTTGAAAATCGAGAGCAACAAAGAAAAAACCCTCGCAAATCAACGACTTGCGAGGGTTCCATTTTGGTGGGCGGTGCAGGGTTCGAACCTGCGACCCCTGCCGTGTGAAAGCAAAAAATCGGTCTTTCAGATCAACGACTTAGAGAAAAACTCCAAGAACGACAATCACTTAGCGTACTTCAGTGTACTTGTTTGTCCTTCGATATCCAAGTGTCAGTGTCCCAAAATTGTCCCAGCGGCGAGGGGTGTGCGCCCGAGCAAAGACGGCTCAGGTCGGCGACCACACGGCCTTCACTCCCGGCCTCCGACCACGCCACGTCCACACGTCCGCGACCTCCACGCGATAGCGTCCTTCCTCTGGGCTGCTTCCGTGAACAACCAAGGCTCCATCGTCGATGTCGATGCGCTGGACGGCAAAGGTGCGGGACGGGAACACGTAGACGAACTTGCCCAACATCTTGCTGTGCAACGGCTTGAATCCCTTGTCCAGCAAGGTCACGAAGGTCAACTCTTCATAGGGACAGTCGCAGTCCGTGAAAATCAGATAGCCACTTTCCGTTTCGTACTGATCGACCAGGCTGACACCTTCCAGCTTGTACGGTGTCCGAACACCATCGACCAAGAGCGGGGCATGGGTGGCTTCAGGATCCTGCGCCAGGGCTTCCATGTCGAGGGCGAACCGGCTGATCTTCTTCATTGCTGCAGCCCCTCAGCCATCGCAGGCTGATGCATCACCGAAGAGGGGCGCGCCGCACTGAACCGGCACACCATCATCTCCCGAGCGTCGCCCAGCTCGGTTTGTCGGGCATGCCGAGGCGGATCCACTCTTCGTACTGCAACAACAAATTGAAGTGGATGGCCCCGCCAATGACGACCACTGTGGCCAGAGTCACTGCGCATGCCAGCAGCCGAAGACGACTTTGGGAAAGGGCTGCAGCGATGACCGAGAAGCCCGCAGCTCCTATGAACAACGATGGCTCGAAGCCAATGTGGTTGTCCGGCACCCAGAAGGCGCGGTACAACACCCACACCGTCATCATGACGGGTGGGATCAGCAACAGAACTGCAATGGTTTTCTTCACGGGTTGAACACTTTCTCGGGCATGGCACTTCCGTCGCCCAGGATGTCATTCTTTTTTCGACGAAAGGCCCACAGGTACACCGCCTTCGATGATGGCGATGCTTCTTCGTATTGGTACTTTGACGTTGAGAAGTACGAGTACCCCATCTGACCGGATGTCTTCACCCCTTGAGCTTTGGCCATGACTTCCGCCACGGCCCATGAGCGGCGCTCACCGACCATGCCAGTGTTGCAACCACGAAGGTCGAGCTTGGCGCTCGGTGCCCACGGCAACTTCGTCAGCGCATGCATCTCGTCCTTTTTCAGCGTGGCGTCGGCACCCGGTGCCATGGGGGCGAACTCGAATCCGCTGTTCTCACCGGTTGGCTTGCTGGCATGGAGAAACAGGAGCCCACGAGCAACCTCCAAACCTTGCGATCTGGCTTCCATGGCGATCTCGGCCCAAACACGCTTGAAGTCCTCTTCATGCCGAACCTCTTTCAAGATCACCACGTCTCGCGCCGGATCCCATGACGATGTGGCCTTCAGCTCTTGCACCTCTGTTTCAAGGGCGCGCTTGAAGGCATGGTCCTTGACCTGGTAGTAAATCCCAAAGGTCAGTCGCTTCTTGGGCACTGGAACCCGAACTGGCGTCTTGTCCGACTTGTGGGTCAGTGTTGCGGTCAGAGTGGTCATGTCACGCCACCAGTTCAATCTTGACGTCTGCAGGCTCATGCCACGACACACGCTGGGTCAAGCCCTCCGCATCGGACACACCTTCCGTCGTTCCACCTGGCCAGGTGATTCGATACTTCTGGCCCTTAATCGGTGAGCCTGAAGCTTCGTCGACCAAGTAAAACTGCTGGTCAAAGTCATGATCTTGACCACCTGACGTAGCCTGCATTGCGGATGCAGGCTGAGGCGCGAGGGGCGCATGATGACCACCTGGCGATGCACTTGCGGCGCGGCCTTCACCAATACCTGAGACCACCTGGCTGGAGATCAAGGTAGCCCCGCAGGCGCATTTGTCACCATGCCGCGCCACAGGAGAGCCATCAACGATCATCGTCGGATCACCAGTGACGATGACCGTGGTGCCATGCCCTTTCTTCGGGCAGGTGACCTGATCACCTACACGAGCCAAGCGTTTGCCATGCGTGTCGGTGGTCATGGTCGACCCAACCACAACGCCACCATGATCAGTGCGATCTCCGAGGACGATGAAAGGCCTCACTTCAAACTCCCATTTATCTTTGGGCAGGAATGTAGCAGCGGGAAAAGCTCTGGCTGAATTCGGAAGCATCTTCGGAAGTAACAGCAGGTGTCTACTCAACTGCGACGCAATTGCTAAGGTTATCCACAACCTAGAAATGAAGATCCATCGAGACCTGTGTCATCGGCGATGGCAACGTATGTCATCGACGACACATGACTGTTCAGGCGTGTGTCATGGGTGACACACCATTAAAAACAGAATTTCTAAAAAAAGAGGGTGGACAACCGACCACCGAGCTTTGCACCACTTTTAAGCATTTGCTAGGCACCGCATGTCTTGAAGGTGGGAAAGCTAAGGGCCCCGCAGTGCCATCTTGATGGGCCTGGCACCACCGCCGACATGCGTGGAGCGTCGACAAGCACCGAATCACTTGTCAAGAAAAACAGGAGCGGAAATGCTGACTGGTTTTTTTTGATTTTTGCCCTTTGCCATCCCACGATGTCGATCCATGTACACATGTATACAGCGGGCACCCAAGATGACGCAGAAGGATTTTTTAACTGTCGATGAAATCGCCGAATTGCTGCGCGTGTCTGCCAGCTCGGTCCGCAATAGACTCAGCAGAGGCGACCCGACATTGCCACCATCCTTAAGGGTGGGCGGTCGTCGCTTGTTTCCGGTCTCTGGGTATGAGCGATGGATCAAAAACATGATTGATCCCCAGACGCATAATCAAGTGACCATGCAACTGTCCACGCCTGACATTCTGCAACGTAGAGGTCGCCCTCGCCAGACAAGTGGAGGCTTGGCATGACTTCGATAAAAGATATTGATCAAGAGGCCGACAGCAACGTTGCGTCACAAATTAGCTTCTACGCGAATATTGACACCCCGCCAGACCTCCCACTAGAGATCAGAACGACATGGTCGCGCATTATGGACGAGCGAGTCCAAAGGGGCGACATCAAGCTCATCACGACAAATGGTCTTGCTGTGTTCGTGGTCATCAATAGTTACGTTAGCCTAAACACTGGGATTGCAACAGTTTCGCAAGACAGATTGGCAAAGCTGAGTGGCTTGAGCAGATCCTCCGTTGTGAGAGCACTCAACCTACTCACCACACATGGATGGATCGCGGATCCTGATCAAAATAGTAATTTCAAGCCACGCACTCGACGATACATTGTTCTCGAACGATTACTTGTGCGTTCCGCTCATTCAGGCGAGGTTGTCGGCCAAGTTGTTTGGCAAAACGTACCACGGTTACAGAAGGTCATGGACAACTCGCTAAAAAGCTTTTGTCAGTCGGGCGACCTACCAATCACTATCAAATACAGCCGGCACCTACGAGTCACAGAGCAAGAGGAAACCTACGAAGTGGCATTCCGACACAGAGCCGGCCCTTCACTGTGAGATTTGATTGTCTCGGCTGCCACGTAATATTTGTACCCCTTCGCTTTTCGGTGAACTGGCGGGGGTCAAGGGCGGGCGAAGCCCGGCAACGCGAACCCTTGACGCCCGACTGTTCTCCGATACGCTGCCGTCGGGGTGGGCCCATTTGGCCCACCCCGAGCCAGGCCGGCGGAGAGGCCCCCCGCCTTGGGGCGGGGATGGGGGTGGGGTGGTTACCGTTTGCGTTCCGCCGCGTCAGTCACGTAATCCGTGTCTGCTTTCGCAATGATTGAAATTTCATCATAACTCCCCCCGAATTCCTTCACCAGTGATTGGTACGTATTGCGCAACTCAAGAAGCTGCCTGAGAAAGTGCTTAACACCAACCCCTTCCTCCAATGACTCCGCATTGGATAGAAAAATTTCGATGAATTTTCTCTCATCCCCCCAAATCACGCGTGAAATGATGAAAACCCAATTCAGATCCTCCGCTCCATAAACTGTGTACGGGTCGCGCTCATCAATACTCATCCGCGCTCGGCAATGTGCCGCAGCAGTGCCAACATCAAGGACGAGAATGGGCCACCATGGCTGCGCCTCTGCTTCCGGCTCAAATATCAAACTCAGAAGAAATCGAAAAAGTCCGGATTCATTCTGAGATGCGTAGCTGGCTCGCGCCCCATCCGAAACCTCAAATGAATAGGCGTTGATTAAGCCACTTTCAGCCCTTACCCTACTCAGATCATCTGAGTAACGATAGGAAGGCTCAGCAAGCTTCTTTCCAAGCTTTTGCAATTGCCAATCCATCGACAAAGGGCCACTCTGCGGACAATGATCAATTGCCCAAAAGGTTGACCATATAGTTTGAGCTGAAGCAACCCCATCTTCAATTCGCTTACGCTTTCGATGGAGCCATTTCTCATCCCAGAATTCACGGCTAAGAGTATATACGGCACCCAAATGTCGCTGCATTGGATTGCCGATGTGCTCGAACTTGAACCAGCGTGAAATGCCAGGCACTGCTTGATCAGCCTTCTCCAAGCTTTTACCTCGAATTTTCTGAGATCCATTCCACCAACTCATAAATGTTGTATCAGTCGTGATCGGCGATGCAGGGTGAGCAGTCAACTCACGGGCTTTGCGAATGTCAAAATCGTGCGGTAATGCCCCCATCAACGCCAGGGAAAGTTCACTACAGAACATTCGCGACTGGATGCGTTCGATTCTTTCGAGCAATTTCGTTGTTTTGTCTATTTTCATCTCCGTCCTTTTCGACCATTTCGCAGGATTTGTGGTGTGCCTCCACGAACCTTTGATGCCAATGCGCATCTGACGGGAGGAATGATACGAAAGCACCTACCGTATAAATTGCGATGGTTGAACACCCGCGCCCAGCCTCCTCCTTGTGCATCTTGAAGCGCGGTCTGCCGCACGGAGGCGGGATAGGGCCGATCGATGCGAATCCGCGCTCGCTGCCTGTATGCGCATCAAAGTCAACAAATTCCTGCCTGGATTCTTCGCCTCAAATTTCTGTCCCGACCGCGCCCGCATCGGGATGATTGGCTCAACAGGCAGTCCACGAAGCCCCTCTTGAGAACCACGCAGATGAGGCGCAACTGACGTTCCGTGGATGGCTGACCTCACAAAACTAAGCCCATGCAAACAGCTTCCGTTAGCTCCTGCGTCTCATCCAAGAGCCTTGCGCGCTCAGTGTGGAATCGCCTCCAGTGCGGCTCTGGTCATGAGGTGACAAAGCCCTCGAAAGAGAGCCCACCTGACAACCCCACCAGGCCCAAGTGGCTTGAGGATTTGGCTGGATCGAAACGA